>ERZ507072.63-NODE-63-length-79889-cov-10.735000_pt1 | contig 79889 bp, 90 predicted proteins | sample MGYA00512864_ERZ507072 | MGnify/ENA metagenome assembly ERZ507072 | reverse complement strand
GGAGTATCTCGGCCCGTCCGATTTTCCCGATGCCTTCGACGACGAAACGCATTGATTCTCCTATCTATTGTTTTCAGAGTATGCGTCGACGCTCACCGTTCCTCCTCCTTGGCGATTTCGGCCTCGACCTGTTCTCGGATCTCGGCCAACACCTGACTGTCGGGGCCGGAGAACAGCCGCTCCAGCCGCATGGCCTCGCGTAACGCCTGTCTGTAATCCTCGACGCGGGATTTGATCCCCCAGTGTCCGGACTCGGATTCGAGCGCCTCCCGCAGATAGTCGTCGGGCACGCGGGTCATGGAGTATTCGAGCGGTGCCTCGTCGCCGGTCGCGCGGCACGCGTTCGCGGCCCGCTCCCCGACGGCGAGGCGCGGGTACGCGCCGAGGAACATGACCCGCTCGTCAGGCTCCATGGCGTCGAGCATGCGGTCGGCCCGCTCCCCGTCCGTGACGAGGGCTCCAGCCGCGAGGCGGATCTTGAACGGCTCGTCCGGCGAGATCCACCGTTCGCGGCACACGTCGTCGGCGCGACCGCCTTTGATGACGGCTTCGATGACGTCGTGATCCGTCTCGTCCAGGAACAGGTGCGGGTCGGCGTACGGCGCGGCGAGGATGCGCACCTTCGGATCCCAGCATTTCGCCAGCCGGTCGGCGTACTCCCTGCCGCCATCCACGTCCTCCATGAGCATGCGGGCGGCGTCGACGCGCGCCCTGCCTGACCTGCCGGCCACCAGAAGCATCAGCGCGTCCGCGCCGAGCGGGGCGGCATGCGGGTCCTCCAGGCGATGGATGCGCAGGTTCAGCCGCGCGTCGGCCAGCCCATCCGACTCCTCCAACAAGTGCAGCGCGTCGCGCAGTTTGGAGCCGGACGGCGTCAGTGCCACCTCTCCGCCATCAAGTTCGGCCAGTCCGGCCGCCTCCAGTTTGCGCAGCAGGCTTGTGCTGCACCACCAGCTGCGTATGGACTCGCGGTCGCCGTGCTGGAGGAGGTAGTGCAGGAAGTCGGCGAACTCGTCGACTGTCCAGTTGCGGGTCAGTTCGTTGATCTCTTTAATTTCCATGCTCCAACCCATGCGTCCCGGCGCTTACACGCGCCATGTCATACTGCCTGTGGACAGGCCGTCGACCGTCAGCCAGAAGCTTCTTTCCCATCCGGACAGGATGCCGCGCATGTCCTTGGCGTCATTGGCCTGCCGGTTCCACATCGACACCACCAGCCGCGTCAGATTCGCCGCCGCCCATGCGGTCGAAGACCGCCTGGGCGCCTGAGCCTCCGTCGAGCCGTTCCAGCACGGCGTCCTCGTGGGCCTCCATGCGTTCGCCGTTCCTCCGGACGAACGCGCCGTAATCGTTATAGGCCATCACGGCCTCCCTTCCTTCATATGACATGCGAGATACGCCCATGCGGGCATGGGCGCGCATACGGCGGCCGCCACGCAGACGGCCGAGGCCGTCTCCCGTATCCACGGTTCCGGCGCCGACATGGGCATGAGCCAGACGGCCGCCAGCATGCCCGCCAGCCACAGCGCGGCGAATACCGTCATGATGGCCGCCATGAACGGCTCCACCGGGCGCACGGGACGGCTTTTGGGTGTCCTTTTCGGCGTCTTGCGGTGCCGCCCATACATGGTCGTGCTCCGTCCATCCGCCCTGCTCGAGGCCATGCGCCCCACCTGGGCGGGGTCGATGACCGTGGTCTGTTCGATGTCGCTCATCCGTCTCCTCCTTACTCCTTGTAGGCCAGTCGGTTGGTCAAATCGTCCTCGCCCAACGCCCGCAGCCGGTTCGCCACCCCGTACCGTTGGTTCCAACAGCGGGCGAGCGTATCGGATTCAACCTCGTATGCCGCCCATAAGGTCGGCAATAGCGGGCAAGGTTGTTCGTGGACGATTCCATAACGGACTCCGCGCGGGAAATCGCGGTCGGACACGAGATGCACGGTGCCGCCGCGGAACGGGCATTTGGCTAGGCTCACTTCGCCTCCCTCGGTATGGAAAACCTGAAGTAGTACGAGGACCACACGTCACCCTTCAGCGTGTAGTGGCCCCGCTCGTCGCATGTGGCGGAGAACAGCGTCCTGTCGTCGGACTCCCGCACCACGCTGATGGTCACGCCGGGCTTCAGCGTGCCCGACTCTTCTATATGGTCCCTTATCGGAAGGGCGTCCGTGGCGGACTGTTCCAGCACGGCGAGGATGAGGAACAGGGCGACAGCCAGCTGGGCCAGGGATGCGCCCAATCGGATGACGTCCCTCACCGTTTCTCCACGTATTCGTCGGGCATGGTCGTCCACCGTGCGATGTCCTCGCGCGTGCAAAGGTCGTCCGTCCCGTATGGGCTTTCCTTGTCCAAGGTCTCCTTCGATTCGGCGATGGTCTCGCGCAGCGTGTTCAGGCCGACCGGAAGAGGGCGGGACAGACGCGCGTATGCGCCGTCCAACGTGTATTCGATGTGGATTCCACGCCACCAGCCGACGATATGACCGCCCCACGGGTCGCAGTCATCCCACATGTCCACATGTCCGGCGCACCAGCGGGAGTCTTCCACGGTGGGTTTGCCACATCGCGTGCCGTCCAGCATCAGCATCCGGCAATGCCCGTCCTCATCCTTGTTCCACCTGCGCTGTTCGTTCGGGTCGAACACCTTCAGCCGTCCCTGAGCCTCGCTTGTGCGACGTCGCAGCCATCCGGCGCGTTCCGCCACGGCGGAGAGATCGGATGATAGGGACGAGATGCCGCCCGCTCCGTCCAACGCGGCCAGCGGCAGGCGGCCGAGCCGTTCGCGGAGTATCCATGTACGGCTCAATGCACGCTTGTAGTCGCGCAGACAATGCCGGTAGTCAGCCTCAAGCCGCTTGGCCCGACGTTCGATGTAGTCCATGTGTCCTAGCCTTTCCGAAGCCGTTCCCCGACCTTGCGGGCGTCGGTGACGGTATGCCAATCGTCCAGTACGTCGCCGTGCTCCAGACATGCTTTTGCCAGCCGGTCCAAGTCGCCTTCGTCCAATCCGAAACGGCGCAGGAACGGTTCGGCATATTCCGACGCCTTGAACTCCTCGGGCGTGTCCCACCATCGCAACGGTAGGCTATCCCACGCGGGGTCGAGATCCTTCAGCCCCTCGCGGTCGAGGTAGTCGCGGGCGCATTCGGCCTCGCCTACGGTCATGTCATCTGGCATCCAGACGGCATGCCAAAGCGTGTCATATGCCCAATTCTCGACTTCCCCAAACAGCAGGTCGGGCAGATACGTGTTCCCGCCCAACGTCATGCCCATGTACCCCAATGCGTCGATGCACACGGGGCATAGGCTGACGCCCCTCTCGTAGTCGCGGTCGCATTCCTCGCATCCGTCCCAACCGGTATGCCAGACCACGTAGGGCGCATGCTCCTCCAGAGCGTGCCCGCAGATGTAGCATTTGGTGTCGGTCATGCCAACTCCCCCTTCAATCGATGTTTCAGGTCTTCGTCCCCGAGATGGTCGGCCAACGCGGCCAACACCTCCGGGAGGGTCGGATATTGCGTATCGTCCACCGGCTCGTAATACCCGCCGCCCGGGGCGAGCGGCGTGTACTCGCATCGCCTCCCACCCAGCTTGACCTCGCGGACGAATCCGTAGAAGCGGTCGCTCACTTGGACGTGCAGGTCCGACTCTATGTCCGATACGGGCACGTAGTAGGGAACGCCGATGCCGTCCGGCAGTGAATATCGTCCGCTCAATGGGAACCCCCAATCAACCGTTCCGCCAGTCCGGGCACCTGCGCCCAATCGTCGAACGCCAGCCCCAAGCCGGACCGTTCGGCGCGTCCGCACTGCGCCGTGTTGTAGGCGTGCCGCCTGACGAGCACCGGGAGCCCCAAGTCTATGAGCCGGTCGAGCATGGCCGGGTCGTCCTCGATGTACAGGTCGGCGCCGAGGCTCTCCTTGTCGGGCAGATGGCACCAGCCGACGCCGTTGGGCTCGCACAGCAGGCCCATGCTCCAGCGGCCGGAGCGGGCGCGTTCGGAGACGGCCCGGCCCAATTCCATGCCGGTCGGGTCCATGCGGTCGAGGCATTGGTTGGCGTAGTCGAATTCGAGGCTCATGTCGATGCCGAGCCCGAGCATCCAGCGGGCCGTGTCGTCGCCGTCGTCGCGGCGGCTGGTGACGAACGTCACATGCCATGCCGGATGGTCGAACGTCAGCGCATCGACGGCGCGCCTCGCGTGCGGGTACGGGCGCTCACGCAGATATAGGCCGAGCATGACGGCCCGTGAATGGAATTCGGGGAACACGTCGCCGTTGCCCTCCCTGAACCAGCCGTCGCAGCCGAAATCGTAGGACGTCGGGTCGCCGCCCCTGACGGGCCTGCCCATCTGGGCCAGGCAGTCAGCGAATGCGGTGGTGTAGTCCGCGAACGTGTTGTCCAGATCGATGGCGATGAGTCTGTCCGTCATATCTCCTCCCCCATACGTTCGGCGATGGCCTTTACGCCATCAATGTCTTGGTCGATGGACCAGGCCTTGTCCGCGATGGTGTTCCTGCCGCTCATGTCGCCGCTATCGAAGACGCCCAGTATCCCCGACGCCTCGTCAAGCCTGTCCCTGGCCTCCTCCATCAGCCTTACGGCCTTTCGGAAGTCGATGTCATTGCACATAACGGTCTCCTTTCCTTAAAGGAGGCCATGCGTCCCGGCGCGGAATCGCCCTACAGGATGGCGCTGAATATGATGCTGTCCGTGATGGGGTCGTGATACGCCGTTATCCGCCGTATGGGACTCCTTCGGAGCCTCGCGGACCACCCATTCCCGGCCCTTCGCCTCGTAGACGCCCCTCCAACGGACCTCCCGCGAGTCCCTGGACACCCGGACGTCCTCGATGGCGCCGTCGGCGATGGTCGCCTCCATCCGGCCATTCGGGGTCCTCCGCTCCCAGGTGCCCGCCAAGCCATCCGGCAGCCGGTCGGAGTCGGCGGTGTCATCAGGCTCCTCGGTCGCCAGTTCGACCAATGCGAGCGCCACGCCCGCCAGCGCGGCCACGACGAAAATCCACTTGACGACTTCCATGCCCTTATTCCCCTCCCAGGCGTTTTTCGATGGCCTCGCGCAGTTCGCGCCCGGTCGGTCCCAGGGACCGGATGACGCAATCCATCGCAGCCCCGCGGCCCCGCGCGTATTCCGTGTCCGCATCCTCCGACTCCCTGATGGCGTGGGTGAAGCCGTATATCCAGTCCTCCACGTCCGCTTCGGGCAGTTCGAGGCACCGGCACATGACCTCCCCGTAGCCGTCGTACATCCCGCGCTCGCGTTCGTCGCCCAGCATGTAGGCGTTGTCGGCGGCCGCGTCACGGAGCGGCCTCAGCCGGTCGCAAAGCTCCAGTCCGTCCATCACTCGTCCCTCGGCATGGTGTGCGCGGCGTCCAGATATTCGATGCCGTCGTGGATCCAGTAACGGGCGCAGATGGTGGCGGGGTCATTCAGCTCCACGAACCAGTCGGCCTGTTGCTCCAAGTCCATGGCGTCCACGACGTTCCACAGGGTGTCCATGAATTTGTCCCATTCCTTCGGCGTGGTGTCATCGCGGTCAATCAGGCCGAAGTAGCGTTCACGCAGTCTCTCGCCGGGGAGCACGTCGCCGGAGAATCGCGCGTCTGCCAGCATTGTCCAGCAGGACATGCATATCGTCCCCAGCGCGGAGACGGGAACCTCGTACACGTGGCCCTCGTCCAGCGGATACCATGGACGGTCACGGACGAAACGTATGGTGTCGGCGTTCACAGCGCTCACCTCCCCAGAGCCTCGGCACACTGGGCGACGAGGTCGTCCACGCCATCCCCATAATCCTCGTCGTCGCCGAAGTCGTGGTGGATGGACTCCAGCGGGTCATGCTCCCTGATGCCGTCGGCGTCCGCATATAGCGTGCCCAGTGTCACAGCGGGGTATCCGTCCTGCACGTTGAACACAGCCACCTGTCCGTTCGTGAACTCGACGAGCACGGTGTCGTCCGGGCACATGCCGGTGGCGACGTTCGCGTCCGTGACCTCCGGACGCCGGGTGAATGCGAATGTCAAATCGTACAGATTGATGTCTTCCATGATCGGCTCCTATTCCTTTTTTCGGTTCCACCGGAGCCATGCGTCCCGGAACGGGCTCAGCCGAACCAGCGCCGATGCCGCTGATAGACGCGCCAATCGTCCCAGTCGGGTCCGTAATCGCGGCATGCGCGGGCCAGCGCGGCCTTGACGCGGGTGGAGCCGTAATCGTCGTTCACGTCGTCCCGATGCCGGAGCGGAATATGCCGCCGGCTCTTGATTGAATGCGCGTATGCGGCCACCTCGACGCGGTCGCATGGAAGCGGCCCGTACGGCCGCAGATGGGTGACGAATCCCGCGCGCCTGGCGTCCTCCTCGACAAGCCGGCGCGGGCGGTCCCTGTAGGTGCGGGACATGGGGTCAGCCCCTTATTCTTCCCTCCGCGGCCAGTGCCAGCAGCGAGTGTGCGATGGACAGCAGGGCGCAGGTGTCGGGGTCGTCCGGGGTGTAGCCGGGGTCGGGCAGCAGGTTCTCCGCCGCCTCGATCTGTCTGTCGATGTATTCGTCCATGCCCATTATCATGCGTCCCGGTCCACGGCGGCGGCGATACGCCCGCCCAGCCCGCCGTGTCCGACCGCACGCGTTCCCGGATACCAGAACGCCCAGTCGCCGCCACGCCTGTGGAGCTCGTGGAGTATCGGCGCGTAGCCCGGCACGCCGGACATGAGCAGCAGCGTCCGGCGCGGGAGCCGGGGGTTCGCGCCGAGCCATGCCATGATGTCCGAGACCACGTGCGAGGCGTTCGACGCCCGATAGCGGCGTGGCGGCAGGTAGAGGTCGTCGCCCATAAGGTCGTAGCAGTCCACGTCCACATACCGCCCCTTGAACAGCCCCGCCTGCACGCCCACATATCCACCCAGGTCCACGACCGTCCAGTCCGATGGGACGAGCCGTGAGGCGGGCGCGTACAGGTCGGTGAAGCACAGGAAGTCCTCGTCGATCTCGATGGACTCCATCCGCTCGTACCAGCCGCACACCTGCCTCATGTCGAGCCGGCCGCCGAGCGTCGTGTATTCGTCCGCGTCCACGGCTATTCCTTCCCCGCGCACCAGACGCACCAGCCCGGGACCGCGCTTTCGCAGTCCTCATTGAGCAGGACGCCGCATCCCGTACAGTAGTCGTACATGTCGGAGCTCCAGGCCTGCCCGCATATCGCGCCCGCGTCCGGTCCCGTCAGGGTCCAGTCGGTCCTCACCTCGGCCTGCGGGAGGTCGAGGCCGCCGCGGCCGTAGGCGTAGTTTTTCGCCGTCTCGACCAGCAGGTCGAGGTCCGCGCCCGTGCGGGGCGCGCCCAGCACGTCCTCCGTCACGTCACTGCCATCCCAGACCGTGACATCCAGCGTCCGGCCTTTGTTGTCCGTGTATATCATGGGCTTATCCTTTTCTCAGTACGTCCAGCACTTGACATCCTCCCCACGGCTGAAACCGGGGGATTCCCTTCACCGGCTGGACTCCAAAGGAACTTCCGGCCTGAGTTGAGGGGGTTAACGCTTCACGGGACCGCCAACGCGGCCCTCCACGTCCTAGGCGGTGCCCCCGCCCGTTTTCGATATGGCGCGGCCAAGGATGTTCATGGCCGCGTTGACGTCCGCGTTCGCCTTGTACCCGCATTCGACGCAATGGAAGACCGCTTGGCTATCACGGTTCTCCGATGCGATGTGACCGCACTGATGGCAGGTCTGGCTGGTATAGGCGGCGGGGACGATGACAAGACGGCCGCCATTGGCGTCCATCTTGTCCTTGAGCCGTTTCATCAGACGGCTCCAGTTGTTGCTTAGAATGGACCGGTTGAGTCCGGCCTTGGCTTTGGCGCCGTTATGGAGGTATTGGCCCAGATTGTCCGGATCGGGCCTCGGCTTCGGCCTCTTCGTCATGGCCTTGACGTCCAGGTCCTCCATGGCGACGAGGACGTTGGCCTTGGCGAGGCTCGTGGTGGTCTTCTCGATCCAGTCGTTTCGACGTCGGACGATGCGGCCCTGCAGGGCGTTGAACTGATTCAAGGTCTTTCGATGCCGTTTGGAGGCGAGCTTGGCGGTTCTGCCGCCCCGCGCCTCGTTGACGCGGTCCTGGCGGGCCATCTGGCGCTGCAGATACTTCAACCGTTTCAATTCGGCCTTCGACGGCTTCGGCATGTCCATGAAGGTTCCGTTGGACGAGGCCAGGGTATGCACACAGCCACGGTCCAAGCCGATCACGCCATCGCCGATTCTTGGTAACGGCAAAGGCATGTTGGTGAACGTAAGGCTCTTATGGGTCCAGTCCACATGGACGCTGGTGTACGGCCGTATCGGCTGGCTCACGCGCACATGGATGATGACGCGCCAGTGAAGCTTTTCTCCCGGCTTGCGCCATCGCGTCGGGTTCATGCCGGCGATGACGACCACGCCGGACTTCCGACCGGTCTGATGAAAAAGCGCGTTGCCTGTTTTGGAGGCGTTGCGCCAGCAGACGAAGCCCAGGCCGCGATGGCGCGACTTGAACCCGGGGACACGGCCTCCGACGGTCTTCTTTCGCTTGAGTCCGGCGGACCATTCGGTGTTCTCGATCCTGTCGGTGGATGACAGTATGGGCGCCGGAATGCCCGCCATCCACGAGTATTGGAGGCGGGCCTCCTTGTCCGGGAGCAGCTCGGCCACATTGGGGCCACCCAAAGGCTCCTTGACCCAGTCGACGATCCCGCCGGCCTCGTCCTTGACGGGCACGTTGTGCGCGCGCTGCTCGCGCCTTTGGTTGAATCGGGTGCGCCATCCGTCGCACAGCCACAACATGACGCGCTCGGGATTACGAGTCCAGCGGGGATTGCCGCAGTGGTCCACGCCGAGGAAGACGCTCGCGCCGGCGTGCTTGACGCCGTCGATGCGGACCTTCTGGCTCATCGTGGACCACCTCCTTTCGTTAAGGCTCTATGCGTCCCGGCCGCGAACCCCAGCGCTGAAGCGCGGGGCATGAATTTTTTCGGTCAGCGCCGCGTCGGCGGAACCCCACGGGTCCGGCCGGCGCCTGTGACGGGCCCGGCTCACAGCCAATCGCCCCCGATGACGTTGCCGGACGCGTTAAGCACGCCGTCCCCCACGAGCCAGTCGCGGATGTCCGCGTCGAGGGCGGCCCGCTCCCCTTCGGTCAGCCGCAGGTCGAAACGCCCATCCTCGTCGCCGAGAAGATAGACGCGCAGCTCCGCATGGACGGGGCCGCCCAACCGGCCGCGCGCCACCCAGCGCCAGTCGAGACGCGCGATGGCCAGTCCGTCGCGGTCCCCCACGCCGTACGCCCCGAGCGCGCCGCACCGACGCATCCATTCGTCCTCCATGCCGCCCGCATCCAGATCGGCCTCCCAGCCGTCCGGCGCCGTCAGCTCGTACGTATTCCATCTATCCAGTCCGAAATCCATATCCGGCCCCTTTCCTTCCGCCGACAGGCATGCGTCCCAGCCGAAAGACGGAAGGCCCCGTCACGTCCGATAACGGATGCGACGGGGCCTTCCGTGTGGAATGGCGCCTACTTGCGCTTGCCGAGGACGGCGAGCGCGATGGCCCCCGCGGCGAGCGCTACCACGGCCACCGCGACGACCGCCACTGCGACGCCGGTGGAGGCGAGCCCGTCCTTTGGGGATTCGGCCTTGGACGTGGCGTCCGACCGGCCCTTCGGCGTGTTGGTATCGGACGGCTTGTCCGCATCCGTCTTGCCGGAATCGTCCTTCGACGGGACGTTGGCATCGATGTCGGATGGCTTGTCCGTGTCCGTCTTGTCGGAATCGTTGGAGCCATTGTCGGTCTTGCCGGAATCATCTTTGGACGGAACGTCGGTGCCGGATGGCTTGTCTGTATCGTTCTTCGGAGTGTCCGGCTTCGTCGGAGTCGCATCCTGCTTGACCGGGGTCCACTGCGCGACCGCGGTCACGTCGGAGCCGTTGTCCTCGACGCTATCGCCGGATTCGACATTGTCGCCGTCGATGGTCCAGCCGTCGAACTCGTAGCCCTCGCGGGTCGGAACCGTATCGGTCACGTCGGTCGGCAGGTCGGAGTCCCCGTATTCGCCGTCGCCGCCGTTCACGTCATAGCGGAGCACATGCCTCGCCTCCCACTGCGGGTACAGGGTGGTGCCCTTCGCCACGTCGGACACGGTGTCACCCGGCTTGTAGGAGTCGCCGGTGCCGTCCGGATTGGTGGTCCAGACGATGAAACGGTAATGTTCCCTGGCGGGCTGAGGTGCCACGAACGGCGTGGTTTCGGTCTTGTCCTGGCCGTCCAATTTCACCTCCACATGGCGGGTGATGGGGACGTTCACGCTGTTGCGGTGGAATTCGCCGCCGATGACCACGTTCCTGGCGATGATCTGCCCCTCGACGTTCTGGGACGCGTCCACATCGGCCTCGGGCGCGAGGATGACGGAGGAGGTGGCGCCCGCCGTGCCGACGCGGCCATGGTACTGGCCGTCCTCCGACTTGGAGTCGGTCAGATTGTAGATGACCCCCTTATCCGTCCAGTGGGCGTATTCGGCATGGTTGATGCCGTCCACGTCCAATTGCGGCAGGGTGATGTCATTCGCGCCTTCGGCGTCCACGTTCACAACGAGACGGGTCCTCTCCCCTAAAGTGGCGGTGACGCGGTTGCCTTGCAGTTCGGCCGCGTCGATGTCGAGATGGGCCTCGTCGCCGTCCGCCGTGATATGGCGGCGGTTCATGTCGGAGAAGTCGTGTGACGCGTTCGCCGGCGCGGTCTTGGCCCACTTGGCGGACAATGCGGTCATGTTTTTCTCCATGGCCTTCAGGTCAAGGTATTTGACCTTGGAGTCCCTGAGCACCCGTTCGGATTTCGGCAGGCTTCCGCCGGTCTGCATTTCCAGTTTGTTGCCGTTTACCGTCCAGCTGTTGCCGTTGTCGGTCTGGCCGATGTCGGTGGACGCGCCGAAGACGATCCTGGAGTCGGCGGGCAGGCTCACATTGATGCTGCCGTCGACCTTGCCCAGATAGCTGACCTCCGGCTCGTCCACGCCGGCCGCGTGGTTGCCGAACGCGGCGCCGACGTAGGCGTGCGCGGTGGCGATGTTGCCGTTCGTGTGGGCGTTCAGGCGGATGGAGTCGAAGCCGACGAGACCGAAGTTCGCCGCCTCCCCCAAATCGCCGCCCAACAGGTCAACGGTCTCGTCGGTCGTGAACGTATTGGCCTTGTCCACTGCGATCGGCGTGCCGATGGCGGCGGCGCTCGCAACGCCCGCCGATGCGAGCATGGCGAGCGACGCCAATGCGGCCACGGCCGCCGTCCCTCTGATGTTGTCCGAAATCATGTTCCTCCCGTTTCGGGTCGTACTGTCTTCTCCGGGCGGCGGGAAGCCGTCCGGAGAATGGCATGCGTCCCGGGGAGGCGTCAGTACCGGTCCACCCTCGGCCCGACCGGCAGGCCGTCCGCGCCGAACAGGGCGACGCACACGGTCCGCTGGCCGTCAGGAGCCGTGATGTGGCGGACGAACAGCGTGGCCGGGGCGAGGCCGTCGCCGTCCCAAACCGTCAGGCGGGTGAAGCCCTCCCTATGGAACGGGCGCGCGCCGTCCCTGAGCGCGGCGTCGACGCCGAAGACGTCGGAAAGCACCTGGGAGGGCGTCTCCGGGACCGGCGGATGATGGGTTGCAATCCAGACCTCCAGCGCGATTCCAAGGACGAAGGCCGCCACGCCGGCCCCCACCGCGGCCGGCGTCGACACCGACGAGGTTGGCAACGAGGCCCACCCGGCGATGCCCACGGGGACGAGCAACGCCGTCAGGATGCCCAGCCACCGCGGGTGGATGTCGAACCGCCGCTCCCTGGCGCTCCAGTCGGTCAGCGGGACCAGCAGTCCGGCCCGCGTCAGCGTCCGGGCCGCCTCGTCCATATCCAAGGGCTCCACCATTCGTAGCCTGAGCGCTTCGGTATTCTCGGTCATTGTGATTCCTTTCCTTTTCCTGGTATCCAAACTCCATTGGCGTGCGTTCCCGGCACCGCGAGGGACAGCCTTCTCGCCGGCGTCGCGCATTCCAGCCGAATGCGTCCCATGTAGGCGTACGCGGCGGCCGACCGGCCGCCCTTCCCGTCGAGCATGGCGGCGCACTCGTCCGCGCCGAACGCGTCCCACGCGCCGGACAGGACGAGCCATTCGGCCATCAGGGCATCGGACGGGTGGAGCCGCCCCGTGGCGCCCGGCCAGGTATGGCGGTCGATTCCGGCCAAACGGGGGCGCGGGACGCCCAGACGTCCGGCCGGTACGCCGTACAGGAGCGCCATGCTCTCGACCATCCGCCGATTCGGACATGACTCGTCGCGTTCGTAGCGCCCCAGCAGGGAGACGGACAGGCCGAGCGCCCGCGCGGCCTGTCTCTGCGTCAGTCCGGCGCTCCGGCGGGCCTTGGCGTACATGTTCATGACAGCATGCGCCCCATGAGCACGCCGGCGCCGATGAGCAGAGCGACGCCGATGGCGGGGACGGCCTTGTAGGCCCGCTCCGCCATCTCCTCCTCCGGCAGGTACTGGCTGGCGATATGCGGATGCCATTCGCGCGGGCCGTCGTAGCCGTAGGCTCCATCGTCCAGCCAGGAGCGCTTCAAACGGGCCAGACGGCGGCGCTCCCAGAGCCGCCCCCGCACGCCCGGAAAATACTGGGCCGGCACCAGCGGCGGTTCGCTCCAGTCGATGCACTCCCACGCCCGGTCGCCTCCCGTTCCAGCCGGCAGCGGGTCGGGATGCTCCTTGCCCGTCGGGTCGCCATGGCCGGCGGCGATGGACTCGAGGCGTTCCAGGTCGCCCGGCGCGGGGCGGTGGTGCCTGAGGCCGCGGATGTACTCGCCGCCGCGCCAGCGCCAGAGGCACTCCCGCGCCCATTCCGGGTCGTCCGCCATGCGGGTCGTGTCCTGCAGGTCAATGCCCCATTCGCGCCAGACCCGGTCGCGGTCGAGTCCGGACAGTGGGGTGGTTCCGTCTTCGTCATCGTATGAATCCGTCATATCCGGGCTTATGCGTCGCGGGGAAAGGATTGGAAATAAAAAACGGCCCGGAAACGTGATTGTCTTCCCGGGTGGCGGAAGCGGAAAGGAACGGGGCCGGCGTCTTTTCGTGCCGGCCCCGTTCCTTTGGTGACAAGAACACGCGGGCGGATCGATGGGCTTCCACCGCCCGCGCGGGGATGGACTATGCGGACAGGATGCCGCCGTTCCCGTCGAACATCGTGGCGCGGCGTCCGTAGACCCGAAGGACGCCCTCGCGCAGCCACCCCTCGGAATCCATGAATCGGACATGCCCTCCGGCCGAGACGTCGACGACTGTCAGGCCGAACCGCCGCTCCATGTCATGCAGGACGGGCACGGTCACGGGATGCATGAGCGTGCCCAGGGCCAGGATGACGGCGATGGCCAGGAACGGCACGACGGCGGCCGCGCGCGTGGCGGCAAGGACGACGGCAAGCGCAAGCGCGGCGAGCCAGAGCGCGGCGGACGCCTCGTTCGGCGTCGGCACTCCGCGCGGGACGCCCATGGTCAACGGCACCGCCTTCCTTGGAGGCTCCGCCTTGGCCCGCTTCGGTCCGACGGCCTTCGGCGCGGGCTTCGGCTTGCGCGGCGTCGAGTGGAAGGCGATGGTCTCCACGTCGTCCGACGGCTTATCGGGATTCTCCTCGGTGTACTTAAGCTTAAGTTCGTCCAGATCAGACATGATGGGCTCCTTTCGTATCCGGCGTCCGCATGCGTCCCCCACGACGCATGGCCGGACCTTGGACGGCCGCCGCCGGAACCTCCGGCATTCCCGATAGCGGAGGCGTGGCCCACGGACCCGGGCGAAGGCCCCTTGTGCGGGGCGGGGTCATGCATGCGCCCCCGCGAAGGCGGGGCGCCGACGGCTTGCGCGGCGAAGTCAATCCCCTCCAAGCCGTTTGCGGCGGCGCCCGACGGCAAGCCGGGACAAACGCCTGTCGCGTTCGAGCCATGCGGCGTATTTCGCCCTCATGCCGGCAAGCTCGGTCTTGCCGGGTTCTCCCACGTCGGAATGGCGGGATTCGAACCCGCGGCCTCGCGGCCCCCAGCCGCGCGCGCTGCCGACTGCGCCACATTCCGTTCGCACGCCGGCCGGGACTCGAACCCGGATCGACGGTTTTGGAGACCGCCGTGCTTGCCATTGCACCACCGACGCAAAGGGAGGCGTCCATGACGCCGCGCGCCTGACCGCCCGGTCCTCCGGACGGCCAGGCGTCGCGGACGCCTCCCGAGAGCCCCGAGCCGGATTCGAACCGGCGACCTGCCGCTTACGAGGCGGCTGCGCTACCACTGGGCCATCGGGGCCTTGACGGTCCCTCCCATCGCTTTTTCCAATGCATGATGAGAGTCTGTCCGCACGGGTGCCTTGTCAGGCACGCCACGGGAGGAACCGTCTGGTGGAGCCGGCGGGATTCGAACCCGCGACCTTCCCGTTGCGAACGGGATGCGCTGCCTCTGCGCCACGGCCCCATGCCGGTCCCCACCTATGCGCGGACCGGCTGGAAAAGGAGTCATTCGGGTGGCGGCGTTACGCCGCTGGTGCCCTCGGCCGGATTCGAACCGGCGACGCCCACCTTAGGAGGGTGGCGCTCTATCCCCTGAGCTACGGGGGCAGGCGGCGGCCGGCTTAAGCTTGGGCTTGGCACCGGCCGCCTTGATTCCATACCCTTGATTCGCGCCCCGGACAGGAAGGCCGCTCGGCGTTCCGCGCCGGCCTTCGCCCCCCTCCCGGGGACGCGCGTTTTACGCCTCCGTGCATGCGCCACGGCGGCGGGAATGCTCCAACACTTTTCGGTTTTCCATGGGACTTGACATCCTCCCCGCGGCTAAAGCCGGGGGATTCCCTTCACAGCCCGGACTCCAAAGGAACTTCCGGCCTGAGTCGAGGGGGTTGACGCTTCACCGGACCGCCATTGCGGATCCTCCACGTCCGAGGCGGTGCCCCCGCCCGTTTCACTTAAAGCGCGGTCCAGTATGTTCTTGGCCGCGTTGACGTCCGCGTTCGCCTGATACCCGCATTTGACGCAATGGAAGACCGCTTGGCTCTCACGGTTCTCCTTGGCGACATGCCCGCACTTGTGGCAGGTCTGGCTGGTATAGGCGGCGGGGACGATGACAAGGTTTCCGCCGTTGGCGTCCATCTTGTCCTTGAGCCGTTTCATCAGACGGCTCCAATTGTTGCCTAGGATGGACCGGTTGAGTCCGGCCTTGGCCCTCGCGCCGTTATGAAGATATTGCCCCGGCTTATCCGGATCAGGCTTCGGCTTCGGTCTTTTCGTCATGGCCTTGACGTCCAGGTCCTCCAGGGCGATGAGAATGTTGACCTTGGCGAGGCTTGTGGTGGTCTTCTCGATCCAGTCGTTGCGGCGACGAATAATACGGCTGTTCAGGGCGTTGAGCTCGGACAAGGTCTTCCGACGGCGCTTCGACTCGAACTTGGCGATCCTGCCGCCTCTGGCCTCGTTGACGCGGTCCTGGCGGGCCATCCGGCGCTGCAGATACTTCAACCGTTTCAATTCGGGCTTCGACGGCTTCGGTACGTCCATGAAGATCCCGTCGGACAAAGCCAGCGTATGCACGCAGCCACGGTCGATGCCGATAACGCCATCGCCGGTTCCTGGTAACGGCAAAGGCATGTTGGTGAACGTAAGACTCCTATGGGTCCAGTCGACATGGACGCTGGTGTAGGGTCGTATCGGCTGACTCACGCGCACATGGATGATGACGCGCCAATGGAGCTTCTCTCCCGGCTTGCGCCATCCCGGCGGGTTCATGCCGGCGATGACGACCACACCGGACTTCCGGCCGGTCTGATGGAAAAGCGCGTTGCCCGTCTTGGAGGCGTTGCGCCAGCAGACGAAGCCCAGGCCGCGACGGCGCGACTTGAAGCCGGGAATGCGGCCTCCAATGGTCTTCCTGCGTTTGAGTCCGGCGAACCATTCGACACTCTCGATCCTGTCCGTGCTGGACAGTATAGGCGCCGGAATCCCCGCCATCCACGAGCATCGAAGACGGGCCTCTTTATCCGAGAGCAACTCAGCCACGTCGGGGCCACCCAAGGGCTCCTCGATCCAGTCGATGATCCCGCCGGCCTCGTCCTTGATGGGTATATTACGCGGTCTTTGTTCGCGCCTTTGGTTGAATCTGGTGCGCCATCCGTCGCACAGCCACACCATGACGCGCTCGGGATTCCGCGTCCAGCGGGGATTGCCGCAGTGGTCCACGCCGAGGAAGACGCTCGCGCCGGTGTGCTTGACTCCGTCGATGCGGACCTTCTGGCTCATCGTGGACCACCTCCTTTCGTTAAGGCTCTATGCGTCCCGGCCGCGAACCCCAGCGCTGAAGCGCGGGGCATGAATTTTTTCGGTCATGCGTCCCGGCTTGGCGGCCACGGCAAAGGCCCCGTCCGGAGACTTCCGGTGCGGGACCCTGTGCGATTCGACATCATAAAAAGGAGCCAGCCGCGCGAAATGAAAGCGAGGTGAGAACCGCGCGGCCGCTCCCGGTGCCCCCGGCCGGATTCGGACCGGCGGTCTCCGCCTTCGGGGGGCGGCGCCCTATCCACTGGGCCACGGGGGCTTGGCTTTTTTGTCTGCCGGCATGCGTCATGCGTCCCGGCGGGCCTTCTCGATGGCGTCGAGAATGCCGCCCATCCAGAAGGCCCGATCGACCTCCTCCTCGCCGTAAAGGCCGTCCGAAATCAGCTCGAGCACCTCCGGGCCGAAGCGGTCGAGACGGTTGCGGCGGACCAGGTCGTCGAACAGCAGGTCCTCCGCGCCGACGCCGGCCTTCGCGGCCTCGGCCTCGACGTCATCCCAGTGGCAATCGACGTAGTCGTCCAGCCCACTGTCGGGGACGTTTTCAAGCTTCCGTCTCGCCACGCCAGTCCTCCATCCTCTGTTCGGCGGCCAGTTCGGCCTTGGCGGCGGCATGACGGCGGTTCTCCGCGCACCAGCCGCACTCCGGCGCGGCACAGCCGTGCGGATTGCTCCACTTGCCGATGCGGCGGACCAGTCTGCCGCCGGCCTCCATGTGACGGACGCGGCGCGCCCGGTCTTGCGCGTAGCTCTCCTCCCTGCCGCCCGTCACGCGGTCGACGGCATGGTCGGACAGATCCTTGTATGTTCTAGCCATTAAGCAGCCTCCATGAGTCGTTCGATCGCCCACGCGTAGCAGCCGACGCGCCCCCATTCGTCGCGCTGGGGAGTGCCGTTCCACATGTCGGTCAGGCCGATATACGGATCCTCGCCCAGATCCCCGCGGTCGTCCAGATCGACGGGGCCGGCGGCGGAGCGGCATTCGGGGTTGCGGTCGAACCAGCTCTGGTCCAGCTCGCCCATGCGCACGCACGACAGGCATCCGGGGCGCACGGCGCCATACCATGTCGCGGTCGGGAAGCCCTCCTCGTCCACATCGAGCGTGGCGACCTCATGGCCCTTGACCAACTGCACGCTGCCGCAGTTGCGGTTGGTGACGATGTGGATCCCCTCCGGGCAGTACTCGTCCGCGCGGGCGAGCGCCCAACGGTGGGCCTTGACGCGCTGGGCGGACTGATTGTCGTCCCAAACACTGTAGTCGTCGGGGTCGAGGCCGGTCTCGGCGGCCCATTTGGCTTGTGGTGTCATGGCATTGGCTCCTTTTTCTAGCTGGAATCACCCCCGCGTGCGCGGGGAAGAGAGTAATGAAAATGCGGCCTCCGAGGGTATGAGCACACCCCCTAAGTTTAAATTTTTCGCTCTTTTTTCAAGAGCCGCCCCCAAGCGCCGCGTGATTCCAGAACGCGGGGGCGGGGGCTTTTCGATTATCAAGCATCATGCCGTGCCACATGCTATGCGTCGCGCACGGCCGCGTCGGCCAGCGCCTCGATCATCGGCGCGCCACGGAGCGTCTTCAGCCATTCGGCGGGAATCGCCCCGGCGCCGTACCGGATGCCCGCCATGGCGCCGGCGACGCAGGCGGTGGTGTCCGTGTCGGACCCCAAGTTCACGGCGGCCAGCACGCAGTCGCGATACGAGCCGGTGTCCGCCAGGCACCACAGGGCCGCGTCGGCCGTCTCGTCGACGAACCCGCCGGAACGAATCGCGTCTTCCGGCCGTGGGTCCGGGTCGGGCGTCCAGCCGTCTGCGAGCCGTTCCAGCAGCCGCACCTGGCGCACGCACATGTCCATGACGTGCGGGTGCGCGTGGGTGACGGCAGACGCGGCGCGGATGGCCTCGTCGGACTGGTGGCGGATGGCGAGCGGCGCGATGCGCATGAGGCTGCCGTTGCCCTGCGAGCGCTCGTCCGTCGAGCCGCGGCCGGAGCGGATGGCGGACGCGCAGGTGAGGCCGCAGTCGAACACCTCGCCGTCCGGCGTGTAGGCGCCCGCCTCGAGCCAATTGCGGTAGCGGGCGAGCAGGTCGGTCGGGTCGACCCGCCAATCGTTCTCGATGAGCGAGTGGAGCGTGGCGAGTGTCATGGCCGTGTCGTCCGACCATGTGCCCGCCGGCCGATTGTGCGTGCCATGGCCGGCCATGCCGTCGCAATGGAACGCCCCGCGCCCCTTGAACTCGTACGGGACGCCGAGCGCGTCGCCGACGGCGAGCCCGTAGAGCATGCCGCGTACCTGGTCCGGGGTCATTCGGCCTCCCCCTGCCCCTGCCACCATGGAGCGAGGCGGAACTCCGGCGGTTTACTCTGTTCGACGCCGGCGAACAGCATGGAGCCGTCGGCCAGCTCGCAGGGATGGAGGTTCCCGCAGCCGCATTCGCGCGCCTCCGTGACGGTGCGGGCGACCATACCGGCCTGTTCGGCCAGCTCCTTGTAGCCTTCGGAGGTCAGGCCGAGCGCAGCGCGGACGCACTGCTCGCCGGGCTTGACCTGGGAGACGATGACGGGCCCCATGAACGATTCGAGCGCCCCGACCGCGTCCGCAATGCCGCCGATGATAGCGAGCCGGCCGACCGGCGGCACGTCCGCGAACCGGTCAGCGATCCCGTGGAGGGCGTCAGCCAGCGCGGGCAGCATCACATCCGCGACCATCCCGCGGTTGGCGGCGATGGCATCCGGGTCGGTCCAGTCGACCTCGAGCGGGGCGGAGGCGTCGTCGTTGCCGGTCAGCAGGTTGGACAGGTCCCGGTCCCAGTCATGGATGCCGGAGATGGGGACATTGCTCCATTTTGACATTTAACGGTTCCTTCTTCTAGAGCAGGTCGACGGTGACGATGAGTGCCGCCCATAACAACGCGACGAGGACCGTCCAGCGGTTCAGGTTCCTCTCGGCCACGCCGGAGCTTTCGGCCGAACCGGTCAGGCCCTCTGCGAAGGCGGAGAAGCCGCCGCCCTTGCCCTTGTGCATGAGGATAAGGCAGGCGAGCAGTAGGGAGAGGACCGCGACGGCGACGGTCATGATGGTTTTGAGCATATTGGCTCCTTTCTAGCCGAAGATATGCAGAACAAGCTTGCCGAGACCGAAGTCCATGCCGGTCACGAGTGCCATGAGCAGAAGGACGAAAACAAAGACGCCGACGATCCAGCCCACCCATTCGCGGACGGTGGGGGTGACGACCTTGCGGAGCTCGTCGATGGTCTGGCGCGTGAAACGGCCTATGGTAATGAATGGCTTGGTAATGGTTTCCATACCCGGAGCTATGCGTCGCGCGAGCATGGAAAGCCCCAGCCCCGCGTGGGAACGGCAGAGCCGAGGTTACAAGGAATCACCCCCGCATGCGCGGGGAAGAGTCGTCGATTATGTCGAGCGCCTTCAGGAGGTTGGAATCACCCCCGCATGTGCAGGGAAGAGGGCGGCCCCGGCTTCGGCCATAGCGCCACCCGCAGAATCACCCCCGCATGCGCGGGGAAGAGGGCATATGGTATAAAGGCTTGTCCGCCACTGGGGAATCACCCCCGCATGCGCGGGGAAGAGTGTGGCGAAGCTGCTGGCAAGAGCCATGCCTGGGGAATCACCCCCGCATGCGCAGGGAAGAGTCCGGGTCGGTCCAGTCGACCTCGAGCGGGGCGGAATCACCCCCGCATGCGCGGGGAAGAGCCTTCGTGAATCGCGTCCACGACAGGACGGCCGGAATCACCCCCGCATGCGCGGGGAAGAGTTCACGTTCGCCCTGACGGAGCTCATGGCCTGGGAATCACCCCCGCATGCGCGGGGAAGAGCCGGGCGTGGCGCGCCATGATTAGAAGCGCTAGGAATCACCCCCGCATGCGCGGGGAAGAGTGTCGGCCGTGGAGGCCGTCACCAGCTGTCCGGCGGAATCACCCCCGCATGCGCGGGGAAGAGCCAGCGTGTACCGCGCGAAGGTCGAAGCGTACGGAATCACCCCCGCATGCGCGGGGAAGAGGCTTGAATAAGCACGGGAGCGCCAGCACGCCCGGAATCACCCCCGCATGCGCGGGGAAGAGCGCAATCCTGCACTTCGCCCTGCCTCGTGGCGCGGAATCACCCCCGCATGCGCGGGGAAGAGCTTGAGCTGGCTGGCGCGGAGTGGGCAGCCCATGGAATCACCCCCGCATGCGCGGGGAAGAGCTTGAGCTGGCTGGCGCGGAGTGGGCAGCCCATGGAATCACCCCCGCATGCGCGGGGAAGAGAGTAATGAAAATGCGGCCTCCAAGGGCATGACCATATCCCCTAAGTCCGGATTTTCCGCTCCTTTTCAGGAGCCACCCCCGAGCGCCGCGTGATTCCAGAACGCGGGGCCGGGGCTTTTCAATTATCAAGCATCGCAGCCTACATCATGCGTCGCGGCCCGGATCGGACCCGGCTCGGACAGACCATACCGAGGCCATAGCCTTTCGCCCGCCCCAGCCCCCGCGTCAGCAGGACGCGAACCGCGTCGGGGTCGGCCACACGGACGACGGCCTCGACGCGGAAGGCGCGCAGCGAGACCATGCGACCGCGCCGGCCGAACCGCAAATCGTCGGAGCCGGCGATGCGGACGGAGACGGGCTCGCAGCCGGCCGCGGCCAGCTGCCGTCGCACCCATTCCCCGCGCTCATCGGCAGGCAATGGCACGCGCCTGCCGTCGACGGAATGCGTGGCGCAGACCATCATCTCCAGCCGAAGCGTGCCGCCCGCGGCCAGCGAGTCAAGGAACGGGCCGTACGGCTTCGACGTGACGGCGCACTCCCCCAGTTGGGCGCGCAGCATATCGGACGACGGGGCGCGGTCGGCCAGGATGTAGAGGACCATGCCGCGCGGCGTGCGGTCGAGCCGCCACAGCCGGCGGACGGCCTTGTCGGAGCCGCCCGCGTCCAACGCCGCCTCGACGAGCGCGTGCAGGCGCTCGCGGGAGGCCAGAATGTGGCGGGCGCGGCGGTCGGCGCCGTCGAAGACGACGCGGGTCAGAATCAGGTCAGATGCCATCGAAGAAATCACCCCCATGCTCGGCGACGGCGCGGATGTTCCAGACACCGCCGTTCCCATCCCTGCGGACGGGCGCATCGACCCATGCGTCCCCCTCGGAGGACCCGGTCCACCAGTGGGAGCCGGCGAACAGCCCGGCGGCCGGCGCGTCCTCGATGCGGGGCGCGAACGGGCGCGACGGCGGGCAGCCGCGGCGGCCCAGTCCGACCGCATGGGCGGGGTGGCGCAACGCCTCCGCCCAGCGTTCCAGACGGGGACGGTCGGCCTCGAGTGCCGCGGTGTAGGCGGCGCCCGTCAGATAGTCCTTGACGACAACCTTCGCGTTTTTCGTGCCCGCCCCGACGGTCTGGAAATCGGACAGCCTGCCCGGCCGCTCGTCCTCGCGGACGGAGAATCGGACGCCGTCGAACTCGGCGGCAAGATTCGCCCCGTGCTCCAAACCGAGGCAGGCGGCGATCAGACCGCACACGCCGCTCATGGTCGGGCATGGCATGGTGCCGCGCCGCGCGTGGCGGTCGGCCACGCCCCATGACTGCATGGGACCGGCGAGGGTGAGCAGAAGCGTGCTCACAGCACGGCCTCCAATCCGTCGAGCGCTCCGGCGAGCGTGCCGTCGCCGCCGACCTCCACGTCGTACAACCAGGAAGAACTGATGCCGTAGGCGCGCGACAGGTCGGCCGCATGGGCCTTGAGGCGCGCGGCCGCGGCGGCCGGCACGTCGTCGGCGTCCACCGGTTTGCTGGTGAAGGCGTCGACGAGCGACAGCGGGCTGTCGGTCACGTCCACGCGGAACCATGCGGGCAGGGTGCGGCTGGCGAATGAGGTGACGCGCCCCTCCGGCTCGGTGGTGAGGAACGCGCGCACGAACGCCTCCGCCGCCTTGACGGCCGTGGCGTGGTCCCCGGCGAGGTTCGACTCGAGGCGGGCCATGTCGACGACCGCGTAGCGGTAAATCGTCGCGTCGCCGTAGGCGATGTCGCCGATCATCGCGCCGCCCGAGCCCTTGTCCGTCTCGCCGTAGGCGCCCCGCAGGTCGTCGACGGCGGAGAAGAAGTCGTATTCCGGCTCGAACGCGCCGACGCCGATGGCGTGGGCCACGTTCGCGGCGGCCTCCACGCCGTACTCGGGGTTCGAGGCGACCATGCGCCCGAAGAGGGCGAGGTCGACGGCGTGATCCTCCTTAAGGACGGCCTTCACGACCTTGGCGTTCGCCTTGTCGGCCAGCCACGCCTTCCCGTCCTCGGCGGCCGCGTATTCAGCGGCCAGCGCGCCGAGGCGGTCGAGCGTGTTCGAGCCGATCAGGATGAGGGCGTCGGCGTCGTCCGTACCGTCCTTGCCCTCCAGCCCCGCCTTGGCGAGTCCCAGCACGGCCTTGGCGTCCCCTACGTCGACGCCGCCGCGTCGGGCGACCTCGACTGAGACGCGCTTGGTGCGCAGTCCCACATCGGGCAGGTCCATACCGCGCATGGCGTCGCGCATGGCCTTCTTCCACGCCTGGCTGCTGACGCGGGCGCGGAGCGTCCCGTTGAGCAGGATGGTCTTCGGATCGCCCGCATCATCCCTGTTGATGCAATTCGGTCCCAGCGGTTGGATGGCGTGGATCTCCACGAATTCGGTCATTTGTTCGTCTCCTTTTTCTTCGGCGGGTACGCCCACGAGCGGGCCCATGCCATACGTACGGCGTCCCGGCGTTCCAGGTTGCGCCATTGTCTCAGGTCCGCCGCGAGGCGGGCGAAGTCGCACCCCATGCCGCGGGCGGCCATGAGGGCGGTGAGCGAACGGAGCGCGCGCGTCAGGCCGTTCCAGGTGGTGGCCCTCATGACGCGCGTGTAACCGCGCGCCGCGCCGTTGTCGCCTTTGGATGCGAGCAGGGCGGCGGCCCGGCTCCACGCCATGTCCGACTGTCCGGCATGGCGCTGGACGGATGACGAATACAGGCGCAACGCGGCCAGCGCGGCCGCCTCCGAGTCCGACCCGACCTCCGGGTGTGCCAGCTCCCAGTCCGACAGCGGCAGCCCCTCGAACAGGGCGGCCAGCCTCGGGTCCGCGAGCGTGGCGTTCGGCGCGCGGAGCCTTGCGAGCGTCGCGCGCGCGGCCGGGTCGCCGGCGGACAGTCGTTTGATGCGGCCGCGCATCCAGTCCTCCAGATCGCTCATGATGCCAGTCCTTTCCTCAGCTTGGCGATGCGGGCGTGGCAGCGGGCGACGGCGGCGGCCGCGCCCAGCGCCTTTCCGTCCGCCGTCATGCGTCCCGACCATGCGCGGGACGGCGCCGCGGCGCCCATGAGGTCCGCCCGGCGGTCGAGCGAGCGCAGGCATTCGTCCGCCCACCGGTCGAGCGAGCCCATCGGGTCGGCTCCGGCGAGCCATGCGCGGGTCGGCCGGTCGAGCAGGGTCCACAGGTCGGATTCGAGCGCGGTCTGTTTGCCTGGAACGGGCTTCGGCGGCGCGGAACGGCCCTCGGCGGCCCTGAGGTCGGAGTCGAGGGCGGTGAGCGTCCAGACGCCCCTGTCGAGCAGGGCGAGCCGGTCGGCGTAGCGGCGGCCGACCGTGCGCGAGCCAGACAGGTCGAGCGAGGCGGTCAGCATGTCGGCCGTCTCCCCCGCCGGGTTCTGGCTCTGCGGACCCCAGTCGATGACCGTGTACAGGTAGCGCAGCGGCATGGGCTTCAAACGGGCGCGCTCCAGCCAGCGGACGTTCATCGGGCGCAGGGCGCCCTCCTTGTCCGAGGCGAGCAGAAGTCCGGCCAGGCCGCGCCACAGCTGGGTGGCGCCCTTGGAGAGCTTCGTGGAGACGAGCGAGCCTTTCTTCGCGTCGGATTCATGCCAGCCGCTCATGGGCTCGTAGGCGGACGCATCCTGCGCGTTGATGCGGTCGCCCGCCGTGACGACGGCGCCGACCGCACGGCCGCCACGCCATGTGATGCGGACCGACCGGGAGCGCCACGTCAGCAGGGCGGCCGGACCGTGCGGGTCATTCGCCTTGCCCTTGCCGCCGTCGAACTCCGGGTCGCCGAACGTGGGGATGTCGCGCTCCCAAACGGCCGAGTCGCGGCTCCAGTCCACACTCCGATCCCATGGGGCGGGCACGCGGTTCAGCAGGGCGGTGCGCCACACGGTATCGCCGATGACGGCGAGGCAGCCCAGTGAGCCGGCCCAGCCGGTGCCGTTCGTGTAGCAGACGCCGCCCTTCATGCGCGTGTCGCCCGGGATGGTGGCACGGTTCGCGGCGCCATCGAAAGCCTGGCAGCGCACCAGCCACAGCGCCGCGTCGGCGGGCGACAGGGTGAAATCGGCCGAACGGGCGGCCAGCGCGGTGTTTCGTTCGATGTCGGAGACGAGCGGTACGAGCGTGGCCGATTCGGGCAGGCCCGGCGACTGCATGAACGGGCGGACCGGATCCATCAGGTCGAAGCGGTCATGCCAGCGGTCGAGGTATTCGCCGATACGCGGGTCGGGGCCGTCGGCGGCGAGCATGTCTCCAAGCTCGGCCGCGTCGGCCGCCGTGGAACCCCGGCTTGGCAGGGCGCGCTGGGCAATGGCCGTGGCCAGCCGGATGACGGCCATGGTCTGCGACGGCACCGGACAGGCGACCTCGCGCACGGTGGGTGCGAACAGGCCGCGCAGGCTTACGCGGGCCGGGGTGCCGTCGGTGAGGATTACAGGTACCCATGGCCGATCAATGAGATTGAAGGTTTTCATACCTCGGCTTATGCGTCGCGAGGCTTGGGGCGCGTGGTGACGGGGAAACCGGTCAGAGTGCGGGTCCGAAGCGCGGAGCCGAAGGAGAGCCGGTGCAGGCGGGAACCCTCGAGCCACGAGACCTCCATAGCCCCGTCCTCGTCCAGGTCGTCAAGCAACCGCTCGACGAGCCTGTCACGTACCCGGACGGACAGGTCGCCGAAGAAGACGTTCGTGTCGATCTCAGTCAGAAAGAGGGCCAGATCCCCAGTGGCCGCATCCGGCGCATTAGCCACGGTCACGACCACCGCTACCATCTGTCCCCCAGGTTCCCGCCGGAGGCGATGGTGGAGCCGCCGCCCGTATTGAGTCGGCACCCGTCACCATCGAGCCAGTCCGGCGTGGCGTCCAATACGTCGAGCGTGTCCGCGACGCAACGCCCGAGCAGACGCGCCCTGTCCATCGCCACGACCATGCGCTTGCGCGCCAGGTCGCGCACCTGCGGCAGAGGCGTCTTCGCCAAGGAGAAGGCGAGGGGGATGCTGATCTCGGCCTTGTAGAGGTCGGCCAGGTCGAAAAGCAGGCTTCTTTGATTGCCGTTGTGGATGAATCCCAGCGCCGGGGACAATCCCAAGGCCGACACGACCGCCCAAGCCAAGCTGTACAGGCATTGGTTCGCTTCGGTCAGCGCCATATTGACCGGATCGCATCCGCGGCTTTGCCGCCCACTCCATTCGACGCCATGCAATTCCGCCTGCTCCTTGTATACGGCGGCCATGCGCCGTCCCTCCATGCCAAGCAGCTGCTTCATGGTCGCTCCGGACAAGTCCTCGTCCGGGAAGCGCTTGCCGTAAAGCACGCGCGCGGCCGCGAGCCGGCCTTTGGGCGTGATGGAGAGCTCCGCCTGGCGCAGGGCCAGCCGATTGGAGGCGGTCAGCGCCGCGCCGCCGGCGTAGAAACGCACGCCACCCTCGCCCGCCCATAGAAGGGAAGCGCCGCATTCGGACATGAGGGAGACGGCGGCGTGGGTGACGGTGCAACCGGGACCGAGCATGATGAAGGCGAGTTCGGTCACAGGCAGCAGAGCCTCGCCCTCGTGGTCGAGCAGGAGGATGGCATTCCCTCTGCGGTCGATACGCGAGCGTTCGAGGTAGATACAGGGATAACGGTCCGAGAGGCGGGGCAGGTCGGCGGGTTTCAGGCGTGACATGCGGCGCGCCTATGCCGGGACGCATAGGGAGGAGTACAGGCAGAAGTTTGATAACCGAAAAGCCCCCGGCCCTGCGTTTGGGATCACGCGGCGCTTGAGGGCGGCTCTTGAAAAAAGAGCGAAAAATTTGCACTTAGGGGGTATGACCATATCCTCGGAGGCCGCATTTTCATTACTCTCTTCCCCGCGCACGCGGGGGTGATTCCAAGCTTGGCTATCGTCTCGAGCATTGTGCTGTGCTCTTCCCCGCGCACGCGGGGGTGATTCCAGCTCCGCAATCGCTGACTCGTGGGACGACCACTCTTCCCCGCGCACGCGGGGGTGATTCCGGGCATGGGAGTCAGAAACTGCTCCCACTGCTCTCTTCCCCGCGCACGCGGGGGTGATTCCGCATAGCGGAAGTCGATGGATCAAGCGCAAGTCTCTTCCCCGCGCACGCGGGGGTGATTCCTGCTGCTCGACAGCATCCACAACCAGGAATGACTCTTCCCCGCGCACGCGGGGGTGATTTCAGCGTCAAGAGCGCGTGGAACGGCGTGGTCGGCTCTTCCCTGCGCACGCGGGGGTGATTCCGTGCGGGGTGTGTGGCTCATCGGCCCCGATGACTCTTCCCTGCGCACGCGGGGGTGATTCCATCTACCACGCCATCCATAACAAGGCCCTTCACTCTTCCCCGCGCACGCGGGGGTGATTCCTCGCAGTCAACGCAGTTGCCGTCGCACAGCCACTCTTCCCCGCGCACGCGGGGGTCATTCCTTCCTTGTCCCACGCCATCCCAGCTCGTGCGAGTACGCCTCCGGCACCATCGCCAGGTCCAGCACCCGCATCCACGGCCTTGCCGAATCGACCGGCAGGCTCTCCACATCAATACCTTTTAGACAGCTCTTCGGCAGGCCAATGTCACCCCGCCATTCACCCTCAACCAAGATCAAGCCAATCCCACCATCGATGTCGCGCACCTGCGGCCGGTCCTTCCTCTCCCCCAGCCAGTCGTCGAAGTCGGCGGTGGGCTCCAGGCAGCGGCCGACGCACGCCTTGCGCCGCTCCTCCCCACACTTCCCCAGCCATTCCATGCACTCCGCCGAGCCGTCAGGCGTCCATGCCCGTTCGGTCAACGTGACGATGTCGGTTGGCAGCCGCAATTCGGCGGGCAGTAGCCGCAGGGACTGGTCGACCGGCCAATCGCCGTAGACGACCCGCGCCTCATGGGGCGCGTCGACCAGCAGCAGGCCGCGCGGCCTGTCTCCGCGGTCGTGGCGGTGGATGCGGCCGGCGCGCTGCAGCATCAGGTCCATGGGCGCCGCGTCCGAGATCATCGCGTCGAAATCCAGATCGAGGCTCTGCTCGACCACCTGGGTCGCCACGCAGATGCCGCGGTCCACGCCGCCACGTCCGAACGCCTCCACGACGGCCCTGTCATGCGCGTCGCGGTCGGGGCGGGTGAAGCGGCCATGGTCCAACAGGACGGGCATGTCCGGGAACGCCGCCTTGAGCCTCTCGTGGTCGGCGACGGCCCGGTCGACCGTGTCGCGCACCACGCACAGCCGCCGATGTCCGGCGTCGAACAGAGCGCGGCATGCGACGACCACATCCCCACGCGGCGCGTGTCCGACGCGGATGACGGCGGAGCGCCCGGTCGGGGCCGGCTCCACGGCCATGCCGGTGGTGGAGACCCTTGTCGGCGCGGGGGCCATGGACGGCGTCTCCCGTCCGTCACCCGCGCCCCTGTGCCACGCCCGGTGCAGGCGGCGGCGCAGGTCGTCGGTCAGCGTGGCCGAACAGGCGACGACGGGGACCCGGTACGCGCCGAGCCATTCCATCATCTGGTCCAGGTAGGCGCCCATGTACGCGTCGCAGGCGTAGATCTCGTCGAGGACGACGACCTTGCCCGCGACCGCCACATGGCGCATGGCGGCCTGTCTGGCGCGGGCGCCGACCGCGAGCAGCTGGTCGATGGTGCCCACGCAGCAGGGCGTGAGCAGCCCCACGTTCGACCGGTGGAGCCATCCGGGCAGGTCTTCGGGCTGGACGGCCCCCGCATGGCAGACACGCACGGGCTCGCCGCCGAGCCATCGGCGCATGCGCGGCAGCATCGCGTCCGCGGTGGCGCCCGTGGGCAGGGCGTAGTAGACGCCGCCCATGCCAAAGCGGGCGGCGAGCGTCTGCGTGGCGAGCATGGCGGCCTCCGTCTTACCCTCGCCCATCGGCGCCTCCAGGAACATGACGTCCGGCCCGTCCATGCGATGGGCCATATCGAGCGCCGCCGTCTGGAACGGCCGCGGGGCGAACCCGAACGACTCCTCGAACGTGGGATCAGGGTCGGGTCGCCACGGTTCCGGCAGACCACACTCCGTCCACCAGCGGGCGGCGCGGGAGTCGGATGATTCCTCCGGCTCGCCGGTCATCGAGAGCGGCAGGTCGGAGGCGATCCAATCGGCCACCGCGACCAGCCCCTGCAACAGGACGAGATTCGGGGTGCCGCCCAGCGGCGGCAGATTGCCCAGGTCAACGCCGGCCTTGTCGGCGCACATGCGGATTAGCTCTTCGCGCCGCGCCTGCCATTCAGGGCCGCCATCCTGGGTGGGCGCAAGTCCGTCGAGCATGTCGTCCAGCGCGCCCCAGTCGGGCGCGAAACCGTGATGCGCGCCGACCACGCGGCCGTAATCCTCCGGCAGGCCCATCCGGTCGAAGGCGAACCGGCTTACGAGACTGTGATGGGCGGGCGCCGCCAGACCCGGCAACGGCGTCGGACCGGATGGCAGGCCCTGGAAGGCGGGCGAGCACTTGCCGACGTCATGCGCGGCGGCGAGGAAGAGGTAGGGCCTCTCCAGCCCGGCGAGCAGGTCGTGGACGTGCGGCGGCGTGAATTGGCGCCAGATGATGCGTGAGACGGCCAGCGTGTCGAGCATGTGGCGTTCGAGCGTGAGCCAGGCGCCATCCGGGCCGGTCTTGGCCCAGAGCGGGCTGGTGGGAGATAAAGGCATAATGGCCTCCTGAAGAAAAAGGGAACCAGCCCCGCAAGCGCGGGGAAGATAAGAACGGTGTCAGCAAGACAACGACATGCATGGAGGAATCACCCCCGCGTGCGCGGGGAAGAGCGGGTTCCAGAACGAGGTGGTCTGGTAATTCGTAGAATCACCCCCGCGTGCGCGGGGAAGAGGCCAGCCCCAGCCCGTTTGGATCGCGGACCGAGGAATCACCCCCGCGTGCGCGGGGAAGAGGAAGGCGGCTTTCGCACGTAAAAGGAGGATGAGGAATCACCCCCGCGTGCGCGGGGAAGAGAGTAATGAAAATGCGGCCTCCGAGAGTATGAGCACACCCCCTAAGTTTAAATTTTTCGCTCTTTTTCAAGAGCCGCCCCCAAGCGCCGCGTGATTCCAGAACACGGGGCCGGGGGCTTTTCAATTATCAAGCATCGCAGCCTACATCATGCGTCCCGGCCGGCCGCGGCCACCAGACCACGCCGGAATTCCTCAGGTAGGGACTCATTATCCCTGAGCCGAGTGGCGGCGGCCGCACCCGCCTTGCGCACGATTTCGCCCGCCACGGCCTCGGTCATACGAGGATTGGCGCAGACGCCGATCAACGAGGGCCGATCGCTCAAATCGGCCAGCCCCAGCCCGTTCGGGTCGCGCATCGTACTCCATGCCAACTGCCTTATGCCGGGATCCTCGGAGACCGCCCCAAGCGCCCCGCGCACGAAGTCGTCACAGGCGGGCGCATGCAGGATCTCGGTCTGGACGCGGACATTCCGCGTGCAGGCGCGGGCCAGGTGGATGAGCGTGGAGGCGTCGGCGGTGGGCGCGTGGGCGATGCCACGGGCCAGGTCCGGGTCGACCGGCCCCTCGCCGATCATGGCCTTCAAACCGGCCGCGTCGGGCAGGGTCTTGTTGCGCGCCAGACCGCGGCGGACCGGCTCGCGGCGCACATCCACGTCGGCAAGCCGGCGGACGTCGCCGACGCGGCTCCAAGCCTCCTCCACGTCGAAGCCGTCCCGCGAGCGGTTGGCGGCGGCGATGAGCGCGCCGTCGCCCGCGGCCGGATTGGAGATGACGCGGTGCAGCAAGTAGGAGTCCTCCGGGAATTTGAGGACCAACTGGGCGAGCGTCTCGTCGGTCAGGCGCGGACTGCCCGCCAGCGTCTCGGCCACGGGGATGTAGGCGCGGGTCGTGCCCATATCCAGTGCGATGCGCGCGCCGGCCTTGGGGTCGAGGCGTGGGTTCTGGGCCATGCAGGTCCATGCCATGCGCCGGTCGGCGGCGGGCAGGCGCTTGACCTCGGCCAGCAATTCCATGTGGTGCCCCTCGGACGCGGGGTTCGCGCACATGCCGTCGAGGATATGGCGCCTCATGGCATCGGTCGTCTGCCGGTCGCGCAGGGCGTTGAGGTCGTCCCAGCCGAGGTTCGGGTTGAAGGCGAGCCGCCTGTCGACGTTCGGCTCGTCCAGCGCCAGCGCCGCCTCGAGTTCGGCGCCCTTGGCATGTCGGAGCGCCAGGATGTCGTCATCGGTCAGATGTTTGGGGTCGAACGCGGGCTCCTGCGCATCAAGGTCGGAGGCGTCCATGCCTCCGCCATTCTCGTTGGCGAACCGGCCTCCCGTCGGTATGCCCTTGGGTTCGCGCCTTCTGTCTTTCACGTTGGTCATGTCGGCTCCTTTCCTCGTGAGCGTATGCATCCCGAAGGAAGCCTATGCCGGAGCCCGGGCCGCTGGAACCAGTTGGATTATAGGGGGTTTGACGGGGTGTGCCGTACGAAGGCGGCACTGTCTGGCGCAGGTGAATCAAGCTGAATACAACCAGGTCCAATCGTGACGGAACTGTGACCGAACAGGGACTTGTATTCACCTATACGGGCGGTGTATTCAGTCTGTATCAGTTGCGACTGAATACACTTTTCCACAGGCTGAGGTACTGGAAAATAAGGAAAACATAGAATATAATCATTGATGTATCAATGTATTCAGTCATTTTGGAGAAAGGTGTTTTTTTGGGGTTTTTCCTTTATGGGGGACTGAATACGTGTTACAAGTGAATACAACCGTCATCCCCCAAGGGGGAGGGGGCGCGCACCACTGCCCGCCATGAAAGATGTGGATGGTGGAATGAAAATCCGGTCGAAGCCCTGCCTGCCCGCGGGAGCCGGACGGATGCCCGCCCACACCAGTCATCCGTAGGTTGTCTCCGACCTCATGGGCGGCATTTGCCCCTAAGCGTCGAATAAACGCCCCTCTGAGCGGTTTTCGTTCCGAACATAGAAACTTGTCCGCGCCGGCCGCCATTCGCCGTCCATGACCCTGTGGATCGCATTCGCCCTCGGAGGGTGGGCGGACGCGCTCAAAGGGCTCTGATTGGATTAAGGATATTTCCGGTCAAGGCGGTTTGGAACCGAAAGAATCACGGTTTTGGGATGTAACACCAGTCCCGGCGACAATGGGGCCGTTTTAGGTCCGGACTGAATACAAGCAGGTCCAATCGTGACGGGATTGTGACCGAACAAGGGTCTGTATTCACCTATACGGGCGGTGTATCCAGTTTGTATCAGTTGGAACTGAATACACTTTTCCACAGGCTGAGGTACTGGAAAATAAGGAAAACATAGAATGTAATACACTGATGTATCAGTGTATTCACTGATTTTGGAGAAAGGCGTTTTTTTTAGGGTTTTTCCTTTATAGGGGACTGAATACGTGTTACAGGTGATACAGGCGCGATTCGCCTGCCCGTAAAACTTCCGTTTCGGAAAAAATGCGTTTCCGCCGGAGATGGGCAAATATGGAAAGGGCGCGGCATCCGCCGCGGACACGATCGGATACCCCGTGGATGACCTACGGGCGGCCGGCGCGGAACCAAGTTCATGTTCGGGATGAAAACCGCTCAGAGGGGCGTTTATTCGGCTCCTAGGGGCAAATGCCGCCCATTGGGGCATGGACAGTCGGCACAGACGAGCTTCCATACCCAGACCAAAAACGTTCACGGGCGGTGTGGACGACGAATGACAGCCGGCGCGGACAAGTTTTCGCGTTCGGAACGAAAACCGCTCAGAGGGGCGTTTATTCGGCTCCTAGGGGCAAATGCCGCTTATCGGCCTACGAACGGCTGGTGCGAACGGGTTTTGCGTCTGGAGCGAAGGCCACCCGTAGATTCATCCGCCCAGCCTTCACGGGCAGTAGGTGCGCGTCCGTCATAGCGGTTGTATTCACCTGTAACACGTATTCAGTCCCCTATAAAGGAAAAACCTTAAAAAAACGCCTTTCTCCAAAATGGGTGAATACACTGATACATCAGTGTATTACATTCTATATTTTCCTTATTTTCCAGTACCTCAGCCTGTGGAAAAGTGTATTCAGTCGCAACTGATACAGACTGAATACACCGCTTGTATAGGTGAATACAGACCCCTGTTTGGTCACAGTTTCGTCACGATTGGACCTGCCTGTATTCAGTCCGGGCCGGTGGGGGCGCATAGCGTGATGGCGTCCGCATCCATTCTTTTCTCTCGGGAGGTTCCGGTTTTGGCGAGGCATTCCACCCACCGCACGGGTGAGGGCGCGTTCCGCGCCGTGTGCAGGTTCACCGCCGAGCTGCTGGCCGTACTGGCCGTACTGCTCGGCTCGTACGTCGGATGGAAGGCCTGGGGCTCCGGGCTCGACGTGTCGTATACCAGCCACAGGGAGGAGAAGGCCACACGCACGGTCATTCACAAGGCCACGCCCGGTCGCGTGGCCGCCATGCACCACACCGACCCGCCCGTCGAGGCGGAACCGGGGAACAATGAGCTGTTCGCCTACATCAAGGTCCCCTCTTGGAGCAAACAATACCGCCTGCCCGTCTGGCAGGGCACCGCCAAGACCGTACTTGACAAGATGGGCGCCGGCCACTACGCGTCCACCGCCATGCCGGGACAGGTCGGCAACAGCTCGTACGCCGGACACAACACGTACGCGGACATGGCCGACATCCGGCTCCTGAAACCCGGCGACGTCGTCTACATCGAGACGGCCGATTACTGGTACCGGTACAAGGTCAATTCGAATCCCGAGATCGTCGACCAGACGCGCACCGACGTTATCGAGCCGGACGCGGCCGGCGTGGAGCGCGGACTGACCCTGCAGACCTGCTGGCCTATCATGACCGGCGGCAACGTCACCCACCGCATGATCGTGCATGGCGGATTCGACGGTTGGGCGCCCAAGAGCGACGGCGTGCCCGCGGAATACGCGGAGACGACCGACACGACCGTGGACAAGGTCGGCCGCAAGGTCGTCTCCGTGGCCGACCGGCTCGACATGCCCGTCACCGGCGTGCTCGGCCTCTGCGCCCTCGCCTGCTGGGCGCTTCTCGCGGCCGTCGGATGGCTGTTCTCGTGGCGGCGGGCCGCGGCCGCGTTCCGTGGGCACGGCGTTGGCGGCCCGGTCACATGGCTCTGGAGGGCCACGCCCGGCCTGTTCGCGTCGAACCAAATCGTCTACACGGCGACCCGGTTCATTCCGTACGCTCTGTTGTGGGTCGGCATCGTTCTGCTGTTCTGGAGATGGGGCTGCCCCGCGCTGGACGCCTCGCCGCTCGCGCCCCTCGTGATGGGCTGACCGGATACCCCTCCGGACGGCTTATGGCGGTCGGCGCGGACAAGTTTTCGCGTTCGGGATGAAAGCCGTCCAGAGGGGCGTTTATTTGGCCCCTAGGGGCAAATGCCGCCCATGGAGCTGGAGATGGTTTACGGGCGGGATTGGCGCGCCCGTCCGATATTCAGGCTCCGAATCCGGTCGGGCAGAGGCGCACCCCCCTCCCCCTTGACCAAAACTGTCTGTATTCACCTGTAACACGTATTCAGTCCCCTATAAAGGGAAAGACCTAAAAAACGCCTTTCTCCAAAATCAGTGAATACACTGATACATTCATATGTTACATTCTATATTTTCCTTATTTTCCAGTACCTCAGCCTGTGGAAAAATGTATTCAGCTACAACTGATACAAACTGAATACACCGCTCGTATAGGTGAATACAAGCCCTGTTTGGTCACAATCCCGTCACGATTCGGCTCGGTTGTATTCAGTTCCATTTCGCAATGACCGGGATGTCGGATACAAACAATGCACCCCCGTGAAACACCCTATGGTCTGCTCTTGTATTCGGGACGCATAGCATGTAGCAAGCCCTGATGCTTGACAACCGAATAGCCTTCGAGCCCCGCGCTCTAGAATCGCACGGCACTCGAAGGACGTTCCGAAAAAGAACGAAAAATTTGCACTTAGGGGGTATGTCCATACCCTCGAAGGCCGCATTTTCATTACTCTCTTCCCCGCGCACGCGGGGGTGATTCCCATATCGGTCGAGGGCGGATGTATACAGCGTACTCTTCCCCGCGCATGCGGGGGTGAATCTTCTTCCGTTCGCCGGGACGCATGACCCCTGCATACGGATTCTTAGCGGAAAGGAGGCCGGAGATGTTCTTCGTCGGCCTGGTCATCGGGTTCGTCGTTATGACCATGCTCATGCACCCGGTGCTGACGCTCAGGGGCGTGGGCTGGCTGGCGGCCTCCGTGCTGGTGGTCGGCGGCGGGCTGGCCTGCCTGTGCGGCAACACCGGCAACGGGGTGCCGTGCGTCGGCTACGGCGTCGTGCTCGTCGTGGTGCTGGCCTTGACCCGCGCGTCCGCCTGAGTGGACCGGGAAAAAGGAACGGCCGCCGCTCCCCTCGTGGGAACGACGGCCGTTTCCGTATCCTCAGACGCTCATCGAGTCCAGCATCCGCTTCGCGTTCGCTTCGGCGGCCCAGCGCCCCGCCTGCTCCTCGTCGATGCCGAGCATGCCGCGCAGGGCCTTGAGCTTCGATTCCGGCATGTTCTGCTCCAGCGCCGTCTGGTACAGGCGCCGCGCGTCGGCGCCCTCGGCGTTCGACACGTTGAGGGCCGTGCCCTCGTCGCGCCCCAGATGGTCGTCCAGATCCTCGTGCCGGTCGGCGTTGAGCGCCCGGTTGAAGCGGGCCATCATGTCCTCGAAGTCGACGCGGCCGTTGAGCGGTTTGCCGTCCGGGCCTACGGCCGGCTTCTCGTTGCGGCTGATCGGGTTGGCGCGGTTGCCGTCCGTGTAGCACAGGCCGCGGCCGAACTTGACGCCGCGTTTGATCTTGTCGGTTGCGTACGCTCTCAGCTGCTCGTCCCATATCCTGTCGCGCTCGGCGGGCGGCGGCACCTGCATGCCGTGCTCCCTCGCCCATTCCTCGCAGGCCTTGTGGAAGTGCTTGCCGAACCTCGCCTTGTGGTCGGACAGCCCGTAGTTGCGGCACAGCAGCGTCTCGGTGTGCAGCTGGGCCGAGAACACGCTCTGCGCGTACGCGGCTGAATAGCACTTGTCTGCGTCGAGCGCGCATCGGCGCCGCGCCTGCCGCTGGCGGCGCTCCGCCTCCTCATAGCCGAGCTCCACGCACCTGGACCGGTCGCCCACCCATTTCTCGAAGCCCGCGGACAGACGTCCCAACCGTTCGGGTGTGCCCACGGCCTTCGCGATGATGGCCCGCTCCTCCTCGGGCGTGCAGACGGGCACGTCGACGTACTCGCCCTCGGTGGCCTTTAGCTTCTCCGGATCCCATATGGCCTTGACGTCCTCGGTGTTTCTGAGGTTGTTCCAGTCCTTTTCCGGGCGGTCGGCCAGAAGCCCCGCCTCCGGATGCTCCTCTTTTTCGTCGGTCGGGTACTCATACCCCCTGGTGTGCCTCTGTTCGGCGAAGTACCCCTGCTCCAGGTCGGATGCGTCCGATCTTCCGCCATCCTCCTGCGCGAACCGTCCTCCGGTCGGTATCCCCTTGGGCTCGCGCCTCCTATCCGACACATCGGCCATGACGGCCTCCTTTCCCGCTGCGGTGCGGGAGAGGGCTATGCCTCAGAATTGACATCCTCCCCACGGCTAAAGCCGGGGGATTCCCTTCACGGACCGGACTCCAAAGGAACTTCCGGCCTGTGGAAATGAGGGGGTTGACGCTTCATCGGGCCGCCAATGCGGATCCTCCACGTCCGAGGCGGTGCCCCCGCCCGTTTTCACCAAAGCGCGGCTGAGGATGTTCATGGCCGCGTTGGCGTCCGCGTTCGCCTCATACCCGCATTCGACGCAATGGAAGACCGCTTGGCTCTCACGGTTCCCCTTGGCGACATGCCCGCACTTGTGGCAGGCTTGGCTGGTATAGGCTGGCGGGACGAGGACAAGACGGCCGCCGTTGGTGGCCATCTTGTCGTTAAGCCGCTTATATACGCGACTCCAACAGTTGTTTAGTATCGACCGGTCGAGTCCGGCCTTGGCCCTCGCGCCGTTATGAAGCCAATGCCCCGGATTGTCCGGATCGGGCCTCGGCTTCGGCCGCTTCGTCATGGCCTGGACGTCCAGGTCCTCCATGGCGACAAGGACGTTGGTCTTGGCGAGCCTTGTCGTGGTCTTCTCGATCCAGTCGTTGCGGCACCGGACGATGCGACCCTGCAGGGCGTTGAACTCGGACAAGGTCCTTTGGTGGCGCTTGGATTCGAATTTGGCGGTCCTGCCGCCCCTCGCCTCGTTGGTCCGGTCCTGACGTGACATTTTACGTTGAAGATACTTCAGCCGCTTCAGTTCGGTTTTCGTCGGTTTTGGAGCATCCATGAACATCCCATCCGACGAGGTCAGGGTATGCACGCACCCACGGTCCAAGCCGACCTTGCCGTTGCCCGTCCTCGGCAGTGGCAGAGGCATGTTGACGAACACGAGGCTGCGGTGGGTCCAATCGACATGGACGCTGGTATACAGGCGTACCGGCTGGCTCACGCGCACGTGGATGATGACGCGCCATCTGGCCTTGTCTTCCGGCTTGCGCCATTGGCTTGGGTTCATACCGGTGATGACCACGACGCCGGACTTCCGGCCGGTCTTATGGAAAACGGCGTTATGGCAGCCTTTGCTTGGCGTGTACCAGCAGACGAAGCCCAGACCGCGCCGACGCGACTTGAATCCGGGAACACGGCCACCCGAGGTCTTCTTTCTTTTGAGTCCGGCGAACCACTCGGCGTTCTCGATCCTGTTGGTGGACGCGAGGATGGCCGAGGGTATGGCCGCCATCCAAAGGCATGAGGTCCTGGTCTGGCCATCGGACATCAGAGGCAATATATTGGGGCCGCCCAAGGGTTCCTCGATCCAGTCGGTTATCCCGCCGGTTCCCCCGTCTTTGACGGGTATGGAATGAGGCCTTTGCTCACGCCGTTGGTTGAATCTCGAGCGCCATCCGTCGCACAGCCACACCATGATCCGCTCGGGATTCCTGGTCCAGCATGGATTGCCACAACGGTCGATGCCGAGGAAAACGCTCGCGCCGGCATGCCTGACGCCATCGATACGGACCTTCTGGCTCATTCGCGCGATCACCTCCCTTGAGCCTGTTTATGCGTTCCGAAAGCCGGACTCCACACCCCCGCCCTGAAGGACGGGGCACGTCTTTACCTCAGAAGTCGGGTTCGCCGTCGAACTCCTCCAGTTGCTCCGGCGGCTCCAGTCCCACAGCGGACATGAACCGCCACACGCCGTCGGGGACGGCGACGCGCCCGCCCTTCGGGCCGACGGCGTACGGCGCGCCCCAATGCCCGTCCACGGCGAGCGTGCAGGCGGCCTGCGCGACGAGGGGGCCCGCCACGGCCGCCAGCGACGACTGGACGCCGTTGAGCGTCGGGCGCGGCAGCACGGCCGGGTCGGTGACCGACAGCGTCTGCATGGCGGCCACCGCCCACGCCTCCGGATGCGTGCGGGCGACCGCGCCCGCGTGGGCCAGCGCCAGCGCCGAGGCGCCGTCGCCCGTCCGGCGCGCGTACGCGGCCATGTCGGCCTCGACCGGACCGGACAGTCCGAACAGCGTCGGTGAGGTGGACACGAGCGCCCAAGCGCGCCCGTCGGGGTTCGGGTAGCGGTCCGGCTTTCCGAGCCATTCCGCCTTGTAAATGGGCGTCCATGCCAGCAGCGACCAGCGGCACGCCCAGTCCCAGGCGCCCCTGTCCATGAGCTCCGCGTACGCCATGGCCCGCTCGCATGCGAGCAATGTCGGGTCGGTCTTGGGGGTCAGTTTGGCCCCGTTCCATTCGACGGTGATCATACCTCGTCGGTTGCGTCCCGGTCCGGGTCGTCGGCCAGCCCGTCGGGCCTGCAGTAGCCGCGCCATTCAGGCGGGAAGTATTTGAGCCTGGCATGGGCGAGCATGGCGGTCTGGAGCCTGGTGGGCACATGGTCCGACTTGCGGTTGTTGTGCCTGGCGCACAGGTCGACCAGGTTGCGGCGGCTGGTGGCCCCGCCCTTCGCGTACGGGTACCAGTGGTCGAGCTGCTGCGCCTTGTAGCGGCACCTGAGCAGTCCGAAGAGGTACCGGTGCTCGCACCGCCCCTGGCAGCATGAGTCGATCCACGCGCGGTCGGAGTCGGTGAACAGCCGCCTCGGGTCGCGGTCGAACGGGTTGTCGGGCTTTCTCATCGGCCAGCGCAGCAGCGCGCGGACGGCCAGGAGCGCGGCGAGTACCGCCAGCGCGGCCAGCGCGGGGCGCGCCCAGCTGGAGATGTCGGGCATGTGGGGCGCGGGCAGGAGCCGTTGGTCGGACGCGTACTCGGGCGAGTCCGTCGCCAGTTCGCCCAGGCGGCGGAACCGGTAGGCGAGCCAGACGAGCGCCGAACCAAGCGACGTGCCGGACAGGGCGCCGCCGACGTAGCAGGCGACGCGGAACCAGCGGTACGCGCCCCATAGCCGCGACAGCGTGCGCCTCACAGGAACAGCCCCACCAGTCCGTCGACGACGGCGGCGCCCACGATGAAGATGAACGCGACGCCGCAGGCCGCGCCCCACTTCTGACCCGACCTCTTCGAGTTGAACTTGTCGACCTGGCGTTTACGCTCGGGGCTCATTCGCCACCTCCTTGACGAGGTCGGCGGACTCTTGGGATTCCAGACCGAGCGAGACGAGCGTGTCCATCATGACGGCCGCGTCGCCCACATGCTTGTCGTACCAAGCGCCGACGCCCACGGGCGTCATCTCCTCCGGCGCGAAATACGGGCCGAAGGACTGGCGCATGACCTTGAGCAGGTCGACCGACCCGGCCGGGTCGACCGGCGCGGCCGCGAGGGCGCGGTGCGCGGACAGGGCCGCGGAGCCGACGAGGCAGATGGGCGCGAGGTTCTGCCAGACGTAGACCTCGTCGTCCACGGGATAGCCGCCGGGCCACACCTTGGCGGCCGCGTCGGCGAGCGACGCCGCCAGCGCGTCGAACACGGGGTCGGAATCGACGGCCCCGTCGAGCCGGTCGGCGCACGCCTGCGCCTGTTCGGGCGAGTTCGGCGCCCCCTCGAGCCTCCCCCATTCCGGCATGCCGTCGCCATCCGCGCCGACCAGCCCCATGGCGTCGAGCGCGGACACGACACGCAGCTGCCATGACGCGTCGGTCTCGCCGACGTAGCGGGCGGACACCTCGCGTGGCAGGTATGGGAACGGAAGCAGGAACGCGCCCAGGAGCCTCTTGGAGTCGGCACCGTAGGCGCGCGCGGTGGGCACGGGCATGCATGAGCAGGGGGCCGCCAGAATGGCGGACGCGTCGCGGGCGGGGCACGCCAGCTCCATCAGGGAGTGGGCGCGCCCGTCCGCGACGCGTGGGTCATCGAGCCAGTAGGGCGATGTGATGTCGAGTATCCTCATGCCCTCCGGCTATGCGGTCAGCCGAGGTCCGGCGGTTTCAGCCGTCCGTCCTCCATCCGCTCCGGGCCGTTCCGCCGCGCGTTCGCCCGGCTTTGGACCTCCCGGCGGAGCCGTTCGGCGTTCGGCGCGGGCTTCACCGGCTCCGCTGGTGCGGATTGTTTCGGTTCCGGCGCAGGCTCCACCGGCTTGTTCTCCTTCCTCAGCCGCGCCACGGTGTTCTTGTCGCCGTGAGCGAAGCCGTAGGAGGTCTTGGCGTGCCTGATGGACTTGGCCACCGCGTCGACGTCGGACTCGGTCGGCGCGGACACGCCGGCCGCCATTCCACGGCGGATGTTTCGCGTCGGGTCGGCGTTCCGGGCGAACCTCGCCAGGTTGGCCGCCCCGGCCGCGGCGGAGCCCGCCGTGGCGCGGGCCGCGGCGCTAACCCGGTCGGAGCCGGACGCGCGCGCCATGGCGGAGCGCATGGCCCAGTCGGCCCGCGCGTTCCCGGCCGCGTTGGAGACGGTGCGCGCGGCGCCGGACACACGATGCGCGGCACCGGACAGTGCGGCCTGGCGGGCCGAAGCGTTGGACCGGTGGGCCGCCACGGCCCGCTGCGCTCTGCCGGACATGTACCGGCCGAGCCGTTCGGCGCGCTCGCCTGCGGACAGTTTGCTGCCGTCGGCGCGCAGGCCGGTCTTGACCGACTGCTTCAGGTTGGCCAGCTTGATGTCGCGGGCCAGCTGGGTGCTGTCGGTGGCGGCCGTGGCGGCGTGCAGCGCGGCGCCGACCTCACGGGCCTTCGCCTTGAACGCCTTGGCGCCGGCCGCGTCCATGAGCGCTTGGTCATGGTTTTCGGCCATCGCCTTGTCGAGCGTCTCCTCGGACGGCGGGACGACCTCGCCGTCGGGGCCGGTGGTGGACATGGCGTCCTCCAGCTCCTTGCGCTTGGCGGTGAGGGCATCGGCCTTCTCCTTGTCGGTGAGCTCGGTCTCGGGCATGGACTCGTCGAAGAAGCCGTTCTCGTCGCGTCCGGAGCTTCCAGCCGCCTGGTCGGCCTTGGAGCCGCCGCCTTCGGCGCGCCCCTTCGGGCCGCCGCCCTGTCCGGAGCGCCTCGCCTTGAAGTACGCGTCGGACTGGCCCGACTGGTAGCCGCCGGCGGCTCCGGCGACGACGCCGGACCTGGCGCCGCGGCTGGCCGCGCCGGCCATGGCCGCGAGCCCGCCGCCGCCGATCCTGGCGCCGATGGCACCGGCGGCCGCGCCCGCGACGGTTTTCAGTCCGTCGAAGGCGAATTTGCCGGACATGAGCGAGCCGATGGACGCGACCGACAGCGGGTCACCGAGCTTCCAGACGTGGACGCACAGGTACTGCAGGCCCTTGAAGAACGCGATGGGCAGGAGCGCCGCCGCGACGCCCGCGGTCATGACCGTGCCGGCCGAGTTGCCGTTCGCGCCGACGAGACCCAAGAACTGGTACATGCTCGTGATGAACACGCAGCAGACGGCCGCGACGACGTTGACGAGCGCCTTGGCGCAGCAGCAGCCGAGCGTCTGCTTCAGCGCGTTGCCCACGGCCCGCTGCCCCTTGTCGGGCGCGAACGCGTAGATGAGCAGGCCGAGCCAGATGCCGAACGCAGCGAGCAGGTAGGCGGCGATCTGGGCGAGCATGGACACCAGTCCGAACGCCACGCCCCAGATCATGAGGTTGACGAGCCCCGACGCGGCGAACACGAGCGAGCCGCCCACGTCGGAGATCGACGACGTGCCGTGCTGGGCCTGCATGGCCAGTATCGCGTCCTGCTTCTGCGTGTCGGTGCCGCCGTTGTGGGTGGAGGCCAAGGCGCTCCAGCCACTCGTCTCCCTCACGTCGAACTTCTTGATGAGCCTGCGGATGGTCTTGCCCTCGTCGGTCGTGTTGACGCGGTTCGTGTCGTTCTGGGCGGTCACCTGGGATTCGATATGCCAGTCATCGTAGTTGTAGTCACCGGAAGGCAGGTAGGGGGCACAGGTGTCTTTCGTGGCGCCGTTCACCTGCCGGCACTTCTCATACGCGTTGGCGTCGCGCGTGCCGGTGCTCTTGGTCGTCTTCTTTTCGACCTTCGTACCCTGGACCCACTTGTTCTTACTGTAGCTCCATACGAAGGGCTCGACGTAGGAGCAGGCGTCGCCTGTGGATTTGCTGGTTCCGCATCGCTTGTGCTCCGAGGCGCCTCGCGTCTTGTCGTAGTTCTGCTCTCCCGGCTTCACCTGCTGCATGTTGTGATCGGAACCGGAGCCGACGGGGACGGTGGCGTAGGAATACAGCACGCTCTCCTTGTCCTTGTCGGAGGTCGGGCTCTTTTCGACGGGCGTGGCGGTGTACTTCGTGGTCGCGACGGTGCCCACTGCGTTCCAGGACTTGTCGTGGGCCGCGGTGGAGGTGTCGGACTTCGCCGTGTCGGGCGGGTCCTGCCCGCCGATCCTGCCGCCGTTCGCGGTGGCGCCGTACACGTCGCCGGACGAGGAGCCGGTGAACACGGCCGCGCACATCTGCCTCCAGGTCGCGTTGTCGAAGCCGCGGTTCTTGCCCTGGATGGCGCCGATGAACTGCCAGCCGTTGCGCACGTTCCAGCCGTCGGAGAAGTGGCCGCACGCCTGCCACATGGTGACGACGCGGTCCATCTGCTTGGTGTAGGTGCCGTTCTCGACACCGTCCTTCGGGTCGGTGTCCTTGGTCTGCTTGCCCTCGTCGTCGATGAACGCGAGCGACGGGTGGAACGCGATCGCGTCGGCGCTGACGATGTCGTGGCCGGCGGACAGGTTGGTCAGGTGCGCCATGTCGGAGGCGGGCGCGCCGGCGCGGAACTCGAGCACACGGCAGAACACGTTCGACGCGTTGCGGCCGGATCCGTACTGGGCGCGGGCCCACATCCTGAGTCCCGTCTCCTCCCACATCGTGTTGATGGTGGAGATCAGGTCGGAGCCGCCGTTGATGGAGACCGAGTACTCGTCGTCGAGCTGGGCGGTGTATCTGCGGCACGACGTGTCCGACCTGTTGTCGGAGTCGGACTTCGTGGCGAACGCCTTGCCGTTGTCCTTCATGCCCATGAGCAGCGAGTGCGAGGCTCCGGTGCCGACCGTTCCGGTGATGTTGGTGGCGGTCTGGGTCAGCCACCACGGCGTGCCCGCGGCCGCGTCGTTCGGATGGTTGGCGGACAGGGCGCCCATGGACAGGAACAGGGAGAGCCCGACGACGAGCGCCGAGCATTTGCGCATGGCCAGCCGCGACTGGTTGCGCATGACGAGCCACAGGGCCGACACCGCGACGAGCGCGACGCCCAGCGCCAGCACCGTCCATTCGGTCGTCAGCGCCGAGTATATGGACCCGACGAACGTGTTGGCCAGCGGGCCGAACTTGGCCGCGATGGCCGCGCCGGAGTCGCCGGACGTGACCTGCACGAGGTGCGCGGTCGCGCCCCACAGGTTGTTGCCCATGGACAGGAACACGCCCGACACGTTGTTCGGAATGGATGAGAACATTCCCACGATGTAGTCGATGATCCCGTCGGTGCGCGCGGTCAGGCCGCCCGCCACATCGGACCACCGGAGCACGGGCAGGCATGGGAGCCCCCCGTCGTAGCCGCAGGAGTTGATGGCCGACTGCTGCGGCGGTTCGGCCAGTATGAAGCCCGGCATCGCCTTGTATCCTTTCACGCTTTCGGATGCGAGTGCATTTCGATCAGCTCGTATCCGTTCGGACTGAACGGCTCGCCCGCGGGGAGGATGAACTCCCCGTCGAGGCTGTGCCGGTCGGCCCACATCTTCTCGATGCGCCGCTGCGTCTTCTCGCCCTCGGTCGACCGCTTCCGGTCGAACAGCACGACGGCGGCTATGGCCGCGGCGGGCACGAGCATGTACGGCCACATGCCGCCGAACAGCATCTGCAGGAGCATCGCCGGGAGAAGCCCGGCGAACGCGCCACCCAGGAATATGAAGAGGGTGGACGAGCGGATGTAGTGCCGCGCGCCCACCTTGAGCTCATCCACCTGGGCGACGCGCTGCTCGCTGATCCTCGTCAGGTCGAACAGCATGGGCCCTCCGTCACTTCGCTAGGGCGTCGAAGATGTTCATGCCCGCCTGGACGGGCACCGCGAGGATGGACGCCACCCACGGGATGATGGTGCTCGGCAGGATGAGGCACAGGCCGACGAGCATGAACGCGAACACCCAGATGAGCTTGATGGAGCCGGTGCCGTTGCCTCCGAACGACTGGCCTATCTGGGTCTGCGGGGCGACCTTGCGCCAGACGAGCAGGACGATGCAGCCGGCGATGATCAGTCCCCCGGCCACGGTCATGACCTTGGCGATGACATTGGAGCCGTTGCTGGTCATGGAATTGACCGCATCGGTCACTTTGGCGTTGATGTCGTTGACGATGTTGGTCGGCGCTGCGGCCATCACCTCTCCGGCGAGGGCATACGGGAACATGAGGGGTCTCCTTTCCTTTCTCCGTACACCAGCGGTGCTGCCCGGACGGCTATGCGCATAGCGCCCGGACATGGCCGGAAAAGAGAATGTATGGAACAGGGAGGCCCGCGCGCGGGCCAAGGAGCGGGAGCCCGACGTGGAGGCCCAGGCGCGCAAACGCGTGCTGGAGAACATCGGGGTCAAACGGTGGGTGCCGTACGCCATCCTCGTCATCCAGGCGCTCATCCTGTATTTCGTCTTCAACCCGCTCACCACCTACACGCCGCCGAAACAGGTCGACCTGGATGAGACCGGCAAGCAGGCCGCGTACTCGGCCGTCGCCGATTGGATCGGCGACTCCGACCCGCTCGGCGCCGACGCCTCCATCGTCAGCTGGGACGGCGCGAAACGCGTCGGGTCATCGGCCGCGGACAAGGGAACCAAGGCGTACCAGCACAAGCTGACCGTGCGGACCGACTACGGCTGGTGGTCGGTGGTCTGCACCGTGACCGGCGACGGCAAGACCGTCGGCCAGCCGTCCGCGTCGCGCGTTCAGGTCGACGAGGGGCGCGACGACGGACTGGGCTGGGCGGGCGCCCTGTCCGACCTATCAGCCTCGGACGCGCTGACCCGCCTGATGACGAGCTTTGGCGGCGCGCTGGCCGGGTTCGACGCGGACAAGCTGACCGTCGTGGTCGCCGACCCGGACCCGGACGCGGTGTTTCCCGTGCTCGGCCTGGGCGACGTGAAGGGCGTGACCATCGACAAGGCGTCGTACCTGAAGTCCGGCAAGGTCGACAAGGACTCGAACACGTCGGACCTGGCCGCGGTGCGCATCACCATCACTCTGAACGCGCGGAGCGACCACGACTCGGACACGCGCATGACGTACGACGTCAAGGTGTCCGACCCGGACGGCACGCCGAAGATCCTCGCGTGGGGTCCGCCGGGGTCGGGCGACACGCTCAGGAACTACTCGAACAAGTGGGCGGGCGACAAGGACGACATGCCCGACTACGAGGCGCAGAAGCGGTCGGTCGACTCGCAGTCCGCGACCGACGCGGCCCAGTCGTCCACCAACCAGACACAGCAGAACGCGGCCGGAACGAACTCCGGCCAGTCATCCGACGGAACCCAGGAGGAGGGACAATGACGGACATGCCGGACCTGAGGCCGGTCACATTGCGGGTGACACCCGAACAACCGAAACGGGCGCCGATCCCGGACATGCCGAATTTCGGGATCGTGCCAGCCATTCCTCCGGTCCGTCCGCCGAAAGCGCCGGCCAAGCCGAAGGTTGCTCCGAAACCGGTCTCGGCGGCCATGCCGAAGCCGACCGCCAAGCCTATGGCGGAACCCATCATCCCGAAGATCTCCGTTTCCGTGAAGCCACCGGTTGACGCAGTGAGCCCCATCGTCAAGTTGAAGGCCGTAACGCCGAAGCCGGCCGCCGGACCCGTGGTGAAGCCCACCATCCCGAAGGTCTCCACCACGACCGCCCCCACCAGCCCGACGAAGCCGCCGGCCGCCACGGTGAGGCCCATCATCAGGCTGGGGGATATGACGCCGAAGCTGACCGCCGCACCCGCCAAATCCGTGGCGAAAACCGTCGTTGAAGCGGAACGCACGGCTCCGAAGGTTGTGCCGGAACCGCCGAGGCCGGTGTTCGCCGTGCCGGACGTGGGACCGGAGCCGCATCCGGTCATCTCCCCCATGGCCGCCCTCGGCATTGAGAAACGGCCCGTGAAACCCGTCATTCCGGGCGTCGGAGTGACGTCCATCCCGGCCGCACCTGAACCCGCGAAGACGGCCGCACCGATCCAGACGCCAAAGCCCGAACCGGCGGAACCGGTCATACCGGAACCTGTGGAAACGGCCACACCCATCCAAATGCCGCCCGCAACCCCGAAGCTCGGACCGGCCACGCCAATCCAAACACCTGAACCCGGACCGGTCGTGCCCACCTCGCCGGAGCCCGCGAAAACGGCCGCGCCCATCCAGACGTCGAAGCCTGAACCGGTCGTGCCGGAACCCGCGAAGGAGCCCGAAGACGATAAAACCACCCCCCGAAGGGAGCGGCTGTGGCCGTGGCGCGTGCTGTCCGCGCTCCTGCCCATCGCGGGCGTGCCGATGGCGGCGTTCTGGTCGGAGCGCCGCCCGGAGCGGTCGCGCGCCTGCCTGGCGGGCTCGCTCGTCGGCCTGTCGGTCCTGTTCGTCCTGTTCACGGCCGTCACCGTGCTCGGAGTGCTCGGCATGGCCGGTTACGTGACGCTCTAACCCAGATACCCGCGCACCAGGTCGGACGGGTCGGTGCGCGCCAGCTCCCCCAGCTCCGGGTCGGCCCGCACCATGTCTCTGTTGCGGGCCACCGCGCGCGCCCGGTATCCCTCCTCCGGCCGGAAGAGCATGGCGCGCAGCGTATTCCGATCAGACACATGCGTGAACCCCGAGTCGGGCGTGTCCGCCGACAGCGCCGACCTCTGCGTTTCGGTCAGGTACGGGTTCTCCAGTATGGCCTCCGTGTCGGCCCACTTGGTGCGGGAGCGCAGGAGCCGGTCGGACACGGCGCGCTCCCCGCAGACGTCGTCGACGAAGCATGGGTCGTCGACCGACGCGGCCAGCCTGTCCGATGCGTCCGGGTCGTCCGGTCTCCAGTAACGAAGCACGCCGTCCAACGCATTCGCGCCGAGGTCACCGGTCCGCGCCGCATCCATCAACTCCTGGGCGTGTGCGTTGTTCCAGTCCGGGTCGCCGAGGGTCCGCGCCTCGAGCGCCTGCGCCTCGTCCGAGATGAAGAAGCGGACGCCCGGGTCGAGCGAGTCGAGGTACCGCGCCACGGCGCACGGGTCGGACTCGTCGAGGTCTTTGATTTCATCCCCCATCCGGCCGTCCAAGTCGGATGCGTCCGAACCGCCGGCCTCCTCCTTGGCGAACCGGCCTCCGGTGGGGATTCCCTTCGGTTCGCGCCTTCTGTCGTCGGTCATGATGAATGCTCCTTCCTCCAGTGCGCTCCGTACTGATATGCGGGACGCATACGTCCTGGCATGACCGAAACGAACGAAACGAACGAACCAGACCTCTGCGAGCGCTGCGGGGATCCGTTGCCGTCCGACGGCGGCTCCGAGTGCGCGCAATGCCACCGGGCGGTGTGCGGGGACTGCAACAGCCGGTGCGCCTATTGCGGCGAGGCCGCCTGCGACTATTGCGGCGGCTTCTGCGCCGGATGCCAGACGTGGTCGTGCCACGTGGAACTGACGGAACGGTTCGGCCGGACGTACTGTCCGACATGCCTGTCCGACCTCGAGGGGGACGGGCGCTTCGTCGATTGCGACCGTGATTGCGACACACTTGACGACCTCATCGCCATCCTGCGCGAGCTGCGCCACACGCGCGGCGACCTGCCCGTGGCGGTCACCCCCGGCGGGGACGCCTCCGCGCCCGACGGCCTCTGGGTCACCGACGCGTTCGACAAAGACTCCGACGGACAGCTTGTCTTCGTAGGCGAGGGCAGGGGCGGCGCGGCCGTCCTGCTTCCCGCCCGGGCCTGATCCTAGTTGTAATTCCCGGCCACGCACTGCGAGAGCACGGACACGGTCTGCTGCTTCTCGCGGGGCGTCATCGTCAGCCCCCACTTCGACTTGATCGTCGCGCGCTTCGCCATGTAGTCACACCGGTACGCCTTGTTGTCGGGCATCCAGACGTCGGGCGCGCCCGAGTTCTGCGAGCGGTACAGGGCCGTGCCGTTGGCGTCGAGCCCGGAGCCCTTCGCCATGTTCGCCGGTCCGTCGGAGGCGAGCAGTACGTCCGGCGAGTTCGCGTATTCGACGCGCTTGGCCTGGTCCCAGTCGCGGGCACCTGATTCCCACGCGTCGAGTAGGGCGACCACATGGTCGATCTGCACGGCCGAACTGGTGTTCCGGCCGCGCCTGAATTGGATTGTCCGCCCCGTGTACGGGTCGGACAGCGTGCCCGACGTGACCTGGCACTTGGGGTTTTTGACGGCGCCCTTCAGGTCGCGGGCGAGGATGGTGTCACGCGTGGTCGCGGACCCGCACCCGTTGGACGCCCAGCCGCCGAAGTACCTCTCCCTGTCGTAGCCGCCCGGCCGCGCCTTCGCCGTCTTGATGGTGTTCGTCGCGTCGAGCCCGGCCTGCCAGACGGCGGGGTCGGAACCCCAGGAGCCAGTCGCGGCCTTCGTATCCGTTTTCGGAGTCGTGTCCGTCTTCGTGTCCGTCTTCGGGGTCGTGTCCGTTTTCGTCGTTCCGTCCGTCTTCGGCGCGGCTACGGAGCCGGAGCCGTCCAGCCCGAGCAGCTCCCAGATGGACTTCCGGTCCGGATTGTCCGGCAACTGGGACTTGTCCTGCCCTTGGACGACCTTGTCGGTCGTCGTGTGCGAGCCGATGCCAATGACGTCGGACACGATGTTCCACCCGCCGCTCGACACGAGCGCCACTATGGCGATCGACGCGAGCAGGAGGGTCACCAGCATGGACACGAGGCCGCGCCAGCCGTGGTTGTCGTCACCCTTCATGGTCACGCCACCGGCACGTAGACCGGCGCCTGGATCAGGTTCAGGAACCAGTTGACCACCGGGCCCGACGAGCTCAGGTCGATGCCGAGCGCGCCGAGGAACCCGATGACGAGCACCAGCGCGGCCCACAGGGCGATCGCCCTCAGCGCGTAGTTCATGGCCCCCATCATGCGGCTGAACGCGAAGCCCAGCAGGAACGCGACGACGAGGAACGCGATGGATATTGACAGCGTCGCCGGGCTCAGCACGTTCGCCCAGAACGCGCGCCATCCGGTCACGGCGAGATTCGAAATGCTCATGGCGACGGGCTATGCGCCGGGACGCAAGGTCCGGGATATGAGACATGCGAAACCATCACGCCGCTACGCGCGCCGCCGCGTCGCGGGCATCCTGCTCGAACCGGACCGCTCCACCTCGCTGTGGCGCAACCGCATGGGACGGCTCTACCTCGCCGCGCCGCACGGCAGGACCTCGCTCGTGCTGGGTCCGTCCGCCCAGCTCAAGGCGCCGGACTCGATGGCGTGGGGGCTGTACCACGAGGCCGACCAGCCGGGCGTCTCCTGGCTCAACGGCCCCAACGGGCTCGTCCGGCTCGAGATCCGGCCCGCGTCGCTCATCGACGCGTACGGGCCGTGGGTCCGCCTCAACCCGCGCATAGGCGCGCGCATGTGACCGTCACCCAACATCTTCTGCTGTTCGCCGTCTGCGCCATCGGCGCGTACCCCACCCTGCTCGCTTCCGAACTGTGGACGCGGATCGGGCTGAGCGAGGCCGAGCACGGCAACGCGTGGCGCGTCCGCCTCTGCCTCGCCCTCCACTACCTGGCCGGCGCGCTGTCCGCCATCCTGCTCTTCGGCGGACTGTTCGAGGCCGGCCGCGCCGCCCTCGCCGCGTTCGGCCTCGTATAGCGGAGATCGGAAAAGGAAGGAGCCGGATATGGCTGACATGACGGGCGGGAGACGCGAACCCAAGGGACTGCCGACCGGAGGCCGGTTCGCACGGGAGAACGGCGCCGCATCCGACGCCTCCGACCTCAAGAAGACGCGCCCCGTGCTGCGCGCCGCCTCCATCGACGACATCGCGGCCGCCGCCAGACTCGGCCGGAGCCTCGGCTCCGGGACACGCAGACGCCCCGCCGTCGTCGTCACCTACCCGCTCGCCCTGCCGCTCGGCGAACTGTTCGCCGCGCTCGACGGCACCGTCGACGCGTACGTGGTCCGCGACCCGCTGGCCGCCGACGAGCTGTTCCGCGCCGCCGGTCCCGGCCGCTCCGCATGGGGCGGGGCCATCGCCACCTGGCGGGGCCGCGAACGGTACGTGTGGAAACCCGACCACGCCGACCCGTCCGCCATCGCCGACTGGCTCGGAGTGAACCGCGACGACCCCGCCGGCGTCTACGAACGCGTCGCCGCGCCCGTCGTCAAAGACCGCCGCATCGCCGTCGCACCCGCCGCGATCAGGCCGCATGGAACCAACACGCCCGCCCGCCTCGATGCCGACGTCCGCGCCGCATGGAAGGCCAGCATGCCCGCCGCCGACCTCGACGCGCACCCATTGCCCGACTCCTGGAACTACGCCGACGGCTTCGCCATACCCCGCGACGCGCCACGCTCCAAGGCCGCCGGCGCCATGGCCGACGCCCTCAGCGGACTCGACCGGCTCCGCCGTGGCCGCCAGCTCCACCAACTGCGCGAATCCGTCGGCGGCAAGTCCGCCGTCCGCCGCACCCCGACCGGCGGCATCATCTGGCGCAGCCGCGTCGACAACTCCCCCAACCCATGGGTGCTCCACTACGCGCGCGAGGCCGACGGCTCCATCACGTTCCTGTCCGTCGAACGGCACAACGACCTCGAGGGCGAGCATTGACGGCCCCGAAGCGTCATGCCGGAAAACGAAAAAGCCGAAACCAAAAAGAGCGGGAAAGAAAAAGCCGAAACCAAAAAAGACGAGACGAGAAAAACCAAAAGACCGAGACCAAAACCAGCCCAGACATATCCCTCAAACCAAAGCCATATAGCGGACCAAAAATATTCCAAGCAAGAACGAAAAACAAGCCATATCGGAACCTTAGAAATATCCCAAGCAAAAAGACAAAGCAGACAGACAAGACAAAAATACAACCTCCATAACCCGACTTTCGCGCTCTCCAAGGGCGCCGACCGAGAAAAGCGGGGTCCGCGAACGGGGTTTCCACGCCTCCGGGCGCATAGGTGGACGGCATGCAGACATTCGAATGCTCATATCCGCCGCAGGTCAGATCCGGCGGCGAGATGATAGACTTCCATCCCGAATCCGACGCGTCCCACCGGAGGCTCCTCGACCGCATGATCGACAAGTACCGGTCCAGCCATCCCGACGCCTCGGACGCCCAGCTCGACTCCATCGACGCGGAACGCCACGTCGCCGTCCTCGTCGACCGGACCGTCACCGTCGTTGAACAGGGCGACCGCAACCGGCTGCCGCTGCGGCTGGCCGCGTCCGAATGCTCGCCGTCCGCCGGACCCAAGGTCGCCGAACGCTACGAGAAGCGCTACCCCGGATTCTACCTGACCGAATTCCACCCCTACTCGGGCAAGGCGCTGCTCGAACGCATGACCGACAAGCAGGCCACCGCCCGCGGCATCCTCGCCGGCAACCTCAAGATCAAGCCGTGGGATGTGCGCGTCACCCCCACCAAGGAGGGCGGCTGGAGCTGCAAGCTCGACCAGACCATCATCTACCAGCCCGACAAGATGGACAAGTCCATCCAGCAGGCGTGCGAGCAGATCGGCCACCTCGGCTGGTGGTTCGAGGCTGATGCGAAGACCGGAATCATCGTCATGCATCCCGGCGAGCCCGCCAACTTCGAGCCCGTCCACCCGCTGCCGCCGGAGACGCTCGGCGCGCCGGAGAACATGCGCCGCACACCGTTCGGCGTCCTGTTGCCCCGGGCGGGCGGACTGCCGTTCGACCCCGTGTCCATCGATTGGAAGGAGGGGTCGTTCCTCCTCATCGGCGGCGAGGGCGGCTCCGGTAAGTCCGTGTTCACCAATGTGGTGCTCGCCGAACAGATCGCGCAGGGCGTCGAGCTGACCATCGTCGACACGAAGTCCAAGTCGACCGACTACTTCTGGTGCCGGCCATGGGTCAAGTACTGGGGATGCGAGTCAATCGTCCAGGCGTGCGGCTGCCTCAACCACCTCGTCTGGGAGATGGAGCACGGCGAGCGCGCCAAGGCGTGGGCTGAGAACGCGTGGCAGTCATGGTACGACATTCCCGACTGGGCCAAGAGAAAATTCCCCATCCACGTCATCGTCATCGACGAGTACGCGTCGCTCGTCGACGAGGCGCAGATGTGCAAGAGCGTGCCGAATCCGGAGAAGACGCTGCCGCCCGTGCTCCAGCAGGCGTACAAGGGATACGCCGAGTATCTGATCCGGTACGACGTCATCCGCATCCTGCGCCTGGCCCGCTTCATGGGCTACCGGCTCATCCTCGCCTCCCAGACCGTGTCCCAAGCGTCGGGCCTGCCGCCGAACATCCGCGACCTGTTCACCCACCGCGTCGCCATGGGCCCGAACCCGTCCGAGTCGCTCGAGAAGGGCGTGTTCCACGACTTGGCCGGCATGCCGGCGGTGCCCGCGAACGTCATCGACTCGGGCAACTCGAAGGGCGTGGGCCGCGCCGAACTGGCCGGCATGACCGGCTGCGTCTTCAAGACGTACTGGGCGGGGCGGGATGGCATGGTCGACACGGAGGTGTTCGGCCACATGCTTGCCGACAAGGTCGGCCTGCCCAACTGGTGCGACCGCGACAGGTACTTCAACACGATCGCCAAGCACACGGCCGACGACCCCATCGACGCGGAGTACATGCACGAGCTGACGAACCGCATCGCCATCGGCGAGTCGAAGGCCATCGCGTCGGACCCGATCCTCCAGGCGTTGAAGGACGCGTGGGACGAGTCGGAGATGAACTTCGGCGGATCGGCCGACGAGGCCCCCGCCAAGCCGGCGGCTGATGCGGCGGGCGTTGCTCCGCCTGCCCCCGCTCCCGCCGGGACCGGCGCCCGGCTCATGGACGCGTCCCAGCTCGCCGACCTGATGGGCGGACGCGGCTAGGATCCATCCCTAATACGAACAGCCCGACGGCGACGCGGGCCGTGCGCCCATGTCGCCGTAACCCAGGTCGGCCTACCGAAGCCACGCGCCCGTGCGACGCATAGCCATGCGGTATGAGCAACAAGACGCTTGACGCCGCGCGCGCGGCGAGGCTTGACGAATTCCACACGCGCTACGGAGACGCCCTCGCCGGGCTGGAGCCGTTCAGGGACCGGCTGGCCGGCGCGGACATCCTGCTCGACACGAACGACGGCGACTGGAGCGCGTTCTGGCGCGTCCTGTCCGACCGGTTCGACGAGTGGCGCATCGGGCGCGTCCGCTCCGTGTCGTGGGATCCCGACTGGGACACGCTGTTCGCCTCCGACGACGGTGGCGGGCGCGTGTTCGAGCGGACGCGCCACGGCGTCACGGAACGCCGCCTGGCGTGCGCGGGGTCGATCGACGATGACGAGGTGCTTGCCATGGCGCACGAGGCGGACCTGGTTGTCGGCAACCCGCCGTTCAGCCGTATGTCCGACTACCTGCCCGACCGGGCGGACGCGGACCTGCTGTGCCTGGGGCCGCTCACCGCGGCTGTCTACCGGTCGGTGTTCCCGCTCGTGCTGTCGGGGCGGCTCCACATCGCGTCCGGCAACCGTGGGTCCATGTTCTTCTCCAGTCCTGCCGCCGGACGGCTCAACCCGTCCGCCCTGACCCGTGACGGCCTGGTCCAGGTCAGGGGCGTCGTCTGGTACACGACCCTGCCTGGAAAGCCACCGACGTACACACCGACGCACCGGTACTCGCCGGAGAGCAATCCGTCCTACGACGGCCTGCTCGACGTGGCCGAGGCGGCCTCGTCGGCGCTGGTGCCGTGCGACCGGACCGGGTACATCGGCGCGCCGATCAGCGTTCTCGCCAAATGGCCGGAGGGCTACCGTCTGGCCGGCATGTTCCCGAACTTCCTGCCCCGGGGCTGGGGGCGCGTTAACGCGGCTGTCGGCGGGCGGCTGACGTTCCGGCGGCTGCTGCTGGAGAAACCGGGCCGCGACGCATAGCCCTTGGCATGGGCAACAACCAACTATCGGCCGCCAAGAAGGTCAAGAACGACGAGTTCTACACGAGGATGCCAGACATCGAGAACGAGCTGAGGCACTACGCAGATCATTTCGAAGGCAAGGTTGTCCTGTGCAACTGCGACGACCCCTATGAGTCGAACTTCTTCAAGTACTTCGCCCTGAACTTCAACCATCTGGGCTTGAGGAAGCTGATTGCGACGAGCTACTGCGGCTCGCCCGTCGCCGGAGGCGAGTACCAGCCATCCCTGTTCGACGACGACATGGACGCCGATACCGGACGCCACCGCCACGCATACAAGGCCATCGTCACCCACGTGGAGGATACGACCGGTGACGGCGGGGTGGACATGCTGGATGTGAAGAACCTGCTCGGCGCCCCGGGCAACGAGGTATCGGAGCTCCATGGGGACGGGGAATACGGTGCCGGGGACTTCAGGTCGCACGAATGCCTCGACCTGTTGGACGAGGCGGACGTGGTTGTGACCAATCCGCCGTTCTCGCTGTTCCGCGAGTACGTGGCTACGCTGATGGAGCACGACAAGAGATTCGTTGTCATTGGCAATCAGAACGCCATAGGTTACAAGGAGATTTTCCCGTTGTTGCGAAACAACGAGCTGTGGCTGGGATACGGCAAGGTCAAGGAGTTCATCGTACCCTCCACCGACCATCCCGACCGAGACAACGTCGCCGTCGGAGCCGACGGCAAGACAATCGCCAAATTCGGCAACATCTGCTGGTACACCAACTTCGACATCAAAAAGCGCCACGAGGACCTGCTGCTCTACCGCCGGTACAAGGGTCATGAGTCCGACTACCCGAAGTACGACAACTACGACGCCGTCGAGGTGTCGAAGGTGGCCGACATCCCCGAGGATTACTACGGCGTGATGGGCGTGCCTATCACGTTCATGGACAAGTACAACCCGGACCAGTTCGACATCGTCGCGTTCCGCAAGGGCGATGACGGACGCGACCTGGTCTTCACCCGAGAAAGAGAGAGAGTACAACCGTACTCTCGCATACTCGTCCGGCGACGGCGATAGCGAGGCTATTCAACAATCCGAAGGACACGATGGTCAACGGCAAATCGAAGTACGCCCGCATCACCATACGCCGCAAATCGAGCCGATAGACCGCGACTATCCGAACATAACCCGCCGTGCGCCCGGTCTGATGAACGGGCGCATACACGGCCAGGAGACATACAGGCGAATCCTCATCCGCCGCAAGGAGGCAAGCAACCAGTGAACGTCGAACCCATCACCGCCACGGTGCGCGACCTGAGCCAAGGCTACACGGACGACGCCGTCGGGGGCGTGACCGCCTACGGCGGGAACCTGGACGTGCGCCCGCCCTACCAGCGCGAGTTCGTCTACCGGGACGACCGGCGCGACGAGGTGGTGCGCACCATACTCAAGGGGCTCCCGCTGAACGTCATGTACTGGGTGGACCGGGGACCCGACGCGCGGCCGCGCTACGAGGTCATGGACGGCCAGCAGCGCACCATCAGCGTCTGCTCCTACGTGGCCGGACAGTACAGCCTCGACGGGCGGTTCTTCTTCAACCTGCCCCGCGACGTCAAGGAGCGTATCCTCGGCTACCCGCTGACCGTGTACGTGTGCTCCGGCACCGAGTCGGAGAAGCTCGACTGGTTCCGCATCGTCAACATCGCCGGCGTCCAGCTGAACGACCAGGAGCTGCTGAACGCCGTATACGCGGGCCCATGGGTCACGGACGCCCGCGCCCGCTTCAGCAAGCCGGGCGGCCCCGCGGTCCAGGTGGGCGGCGACTGGCTGAAGGGCTCGGCCATCCGACAGGACTATCTGGCCACCGTGCTCGGCTGGGCGGCCGCACGGCACGGCATGCGCGTCGAGGACTACATGGGCACACACCAGCACGACCCGACCGCGCAGGCGCTATGGAGCTACTTCCGGTCCGTGCTCGACTGGGCGCAGGCCGTGTTCCCCGTCTACCGGCGGGAGATGAAGGGCCTGCCATGGGGTCCCATGTACGATGCGAACCGGGACCGTACCGACCTGGACCCGAACGCACTTGAGGCCCGCGTCCAAGAGCTGATGGCCGACGAGGACGTGACCCGCAAGAGCGGCGTCTACCGGTATCTGCTCGACGGCGACGAGCGGAGACTCAGCATCCGGGCGTTCGACAAACGCACCCAGCGCGCCGCCTACGAAACCCAAGGGCACCGGTGCGCCGTGTGCGGCGGCGAGTTCGGTCTGGCGGACATGCATGCGGACCACATCGTCCCGTGGAGCCGGGGTGGGCACACCGTGCCGGACAACTGCCAGATGCTGTGCCGGGACTGCAATCTAAAGAAGGGGGCGCAGGCGTGACCAAGCCCTACGCGGTCAGGTTCGACATCTCGGACCAATGGTTCATGACCACGGTCGACTCCGACAGCGTCGACGCGCGCGCCCGCGCCCGCCGACGACTGCGCCGCTGGGGGCGCGGCGTGTGGGCCGACGCGAAACGGCAGGGCGCCAGACCCGTCGACCGGTTCTGCATGGTCGTCGCCATCGGCGGCCGGACCGAATCGCCAGTGCTCGCCTGCGAAACGCTGAAACCGCTCGTCGACGCGGGAACCGACGAGGGCCTGTGGGCCGACGACAACCCGTTCCACCGCGTCGCCACGCTCTACATGCGCGACCCGACGGAGGCTCCGCCCGGCCGGACCCGCATCTCCATCGCGGTCATTCCGTTGGAGCCGTCCGGCTCCATGCCCGGCTGGGTGGTGTCGCGCGTCCCGGGCGCTCTCGCCGCGCCCGTCAGCCTGTCCATCCCCGACCGGGACTGGCTGACCAGCAACATGCGACTGCCTGTCGGACAGCGCAAGGCCCGCCAGACGCGCGTCATGCGCGCGGCCGCCCGCCAATGGCAGGGCAAGGCGCTCGGCCCCGACTGCGCGGTCATGTGCGGCGTCCGCTACCCCGACTCGCGCGCCCGCTGGGTCGGCGACCCGGATAACACCGCCGAGACGGCGACGGCCATGTGGGGCGCGGGCGTTGCGCTCGGGTCCGTCCCTGCCGACCCGTCGCTGTTCGGCTTCTACCTGCTCGCCGGGCAGTCGGCGCCGCACACGCACGACATGGGCCTATTGGCCTTCACCGTCCCCCACGGGTTCAACTGGATGGACGCCCTGCTCGCCTGAATCGAGCACGTCACGGGCGAACGCGTCGGCGTCGTCGACGACATACACGCGCACCCCGCGCCGGGCGAGCTTCGCATGGAACGCGACCTGGGACGGGCGAGGTTTGCCGCCCGGCCGCTTCAGCTCCACCAGGTAGATTCGTCCACCCGGCATGACGACGATGCGGTCGGGCACGCCGACAGTCCCCGGGCTCGTCCATTTCAGGCACAATCCGCCCCGGCGCCGGACCAGATCGACCAGCCGGCGCTCCACGTTCCTCTCACGTTCCACCATGCCGAACGGGTATGCGTCCGCCGGGCGCATAGGGAGGAGCCGTCATGACAGATACGAAGAAAGGACCGTCACTTATGACGAAGGCAGACAAAGCACTCGCCTCCATGCTGGCCGCCGCCACGCTCGTCGGCGGCGTCGCCCCGGCCGCGCTCGCCGACGACCAGACGCCCGCGCCCAATCCAGATTCGGGGACCACCGCACCGATCACCACCGACAGGCTCGACAAAACCATCGAGAACGCCCATGCCGTCGACCTGACGCGCGACTGGACCAAGACGACCAAGGAAGCGTTCGACACCGCGCTCACGAACGCGAACAACGTGAAGTCGAACTCGACCGCCACCCAGACCGACATCGACAAGGCGACCGTCGCACTCGAGACCGCCATCGGCAATCTGACCACCACCGAGCGCGAAGCGCTCAAGACGGCCAAAGCGGATGCCGCCAAGTACCGGGAGTCCGACTACACGGCCGACTCGTACAAACCGTTGAAGGACCTGCTCGCCCAGTCCGACCCAGAGGACACCAAGGCCGGCGACTCCGACGCGCGGACCCGCGCGGCTGCCATCGCGGCCGCCGAGGGAAGCCTCGTCGCCCAATCGTACGCGGACCTGAAGGAGGCCATCGCCAAGGCCGACGCGGAGGACGCGAGGAACCTGACCTATCCGAAGAAGGCCGACCGCGAATTCTACGCGGCGCTCAAGAACTCCAAGGCCGCGCTGGGCGAGCCGGCCGACGTATCCAACGCGACCGTCAAGGCGCGTTCCGCCGCCCAGACGGCGCTGACCGCCGCCTACAACGCGGTCAGGGGCCAGTCGGCCGAGCAGAAGGCGTTCAAGGACGCGCTCGCCAAGGCTCAAGCGAAGGACCTGGGCAAGTACGACAACGCGGACGGCCTCAAGGCCGCCATCGAACAGGCGGAGGGGCTTGACGTGAACACCGCCGACGCGGCCGCGTTCAAGGCCGCGACCAAGGCGCTCGAGGACGGCATCCCGCAATTGACCGTCAACGGCTGGACCGTCGGCGGCACCGCTCTGACCCGCAACGCGGACGGCTCGTTCTCCGCCAACCTCGGCGAGGCCGACAGGCTGCCCGAACTGAAGGCGACCGGCTCCGACGGCACAACCGTCACACTCAAGGACACGAAGGGCGGGTTCACGCAGGGCGGCGACAAGCTCGGCAAGGGCACGGTCCGCCACACCCTGACCGGCACGACCGAGAAGGGCAGGGCCATCACCGTGACCGTCGACGTCAAGGCCGGCTCCGAGACCACCGCCTCCATGGACGGCGGCGACCCAGTGTCCTTCAAACAGGTCGATGGCGTATGGACCGCCGCGATCAGCGGCGACAACAAGCTCGGCTCGGCCGCCAAGGCCGACGGCTCCGTCGCCGACGTGACCGCGTGGGCGCACGAGGTCGCCATGTCCGACGGCACCAAACTGGAACGCACCCTGGGCGAGGTGGCGAAGACCATCACCGACGGCAAGACCACCTGGGTCCGCGCCATCACCTACACCGGCATCACGTCGGCCGGCGCGCGCGTCGCCGTGACGGTGAACGCCTCCCACACGTACGACTCGACCAGCGAGCTCAAGGTCACGGCCACCGACGCCCAGTCGGCCACACCGCGCGACGTGCTCAACGTGAAGGGCGACGTCGCCGACCTGAAGGACTCGTACACGTCCGACACACAGGACCACGACCGCATCGGCGACGCGTACAAGGCGTCCCTGACCGGCTCGGCCGACGCGGTGTCCAAGGATCCGGGCGTGTCCGTCACGTACGGCATCGGCGCGAACGGCGCGCGCGTGTTCCACATCAAGTACCGCACGCTCGCGCTGAAGGGCACGGTGCTGGCCGCCACCGACAAGACCGTCGACGTGACCGTGCCGTTCGCCGCGCCGAAGCGCGAGGCGTCCAATCCGGACGCGAGGCTCGACGGCTTCGACATCAAGGGCGACGCCACGCTCGACCCGGCGTTCGACCCCGACGTGCTCGACTACACCATCCACCTGAAAGCCGACCAGCATGTGTCCGTCGCGCCGAGGACCCGCGCGGGCACCAAGGCGGTGGCGGGCGACGTGAGCCAGACGGCGTTCACCACCGTCCAGTCGTGGACCGTGACGGCCGACTCCGGCCAGTCGCGCGTCTACACGGTGACCGCCGTCCGCGACCACACCGAGCAGACCGCCGACGAGAAGTTCACGCCGCGCGACCCGGTCGGCACGGTGTCCAAGGACCCGAACCCGTCCGAGACGAACACCAAGCTCAGGAGCTGGGGCTACACGCTCGACGGCAAGTACACCGCCGTCGACTCCGACACGTTCCAGATCCCCGAGGGCGGCACGCTCGCCTACGAGTCGTACGAGGGGCAGGCCGTCAACGCGACCGGCGTCCGCTCGCACGGCATGACCTGGGACTATGACGTGTCCGTGCTGGCCGCCGACCATGAGACGTACGGCTCCACCACCCTGCACGTCACGTACATCACCGCCGAGACGAACGTCGCCTACCTGACCGGCATCAAGGTCGACGGCAAGGCCATCGACGGGTTCGACCCGTCGAAGACCGAATATTCCGTCCAGGTGGCCGACCCGACCCAGTACGTCGTCACCCCGCAGTTCAACAAGATGACCGGCATGAGCGTGTCCACCCACAAGACCGACTCCGAGGCCGTCGTCACCGCGACCAGCGCCGACGGGCTGGAGAAGGCCGTGTACACGGTGCATGTGTCCAAGGCGCCGCTGCTGGCCTCGACCGGCGTGCGCGCGGGCATCGCGGCCGCCGTGGTCGTCGTCCTCGCGGCCATCGCCGCCGCGCTCGGACTGGCCTCTCGCCGCAAGGGGAAGGCGGAGCAGGAGGACGAGCCGGCCGAGACGGACGGTGAGCCCAAGACCGAGTGACGCCGGATCCATAGGCGGAAAGAGGGGCGCGGGAGCCGATTCCCGCGCCCCTCTTTTCATCGCGACGCATTCCGGGGGGAAACGAACCGGAACGGAATGAAAGGAGTGCCGGGACATGGCTCAGGGCAGGAGAGGATACAGGCTCGTCGCAGGGAGCGGCAAGGCGGTGCGCATGCTCGCCGAAAGCACGGACAGGGACGGGGTCCTCGCCGTGCTGGACGCGCTCGCGTCGGGCGTGCTCGTCATACCGGACGCGGACCCGGACGGGACGCGCCTCACGCTGTACAGGAACGGCATGGTCGCCGGCCAATCCGACTACCCGGGCGTGCTCGCCGTCCAGCTGCGCGCCATGCCCGAGCGGCCCGCCCTTCCAACGCCGGCCGACGACGACCCGCTCGGACTGTTCGGTCCCGACGGGTCGGAGGACGGGCCGGCGCAGGCCGCGCACACGTTCAACGACGCGACCATCGCCCCGTCCAGCGCGGCCGCTTGGCAGCCGCTCGTCGACATGGGGTTCAAGGGGCGGGCGACGACGCTGGCCGCCCTCAAGGCGCTGCGCCTCATGCGCGAGCGTGGCCGCGACTGGTCGCGCGGCGTCAGCCAGGCCAGCTTCAACGACCATGCGGCCGACATCGCGCTCGCCCGCACCCTCGACCCGACCGCGTTCAACGCGCAGACCGGCACGGCGATGCGGATCTCCAAGGACCTGCCGCTCGCCCCGGGCGCGCTCGCGGCGCTCCTGTGCGAGGCCGACGCGCACGACTACGACTGGGACGACTTCGCCAAGAAGCTCGCCGCCCCGCCGAAGCGCGGGCCGCTGGCGCGCGCCGTGCGCGCTCTGCGCCGTTACCGCCAGCCCGGCGCGCTGAAGCGCAACCTGCGCCGCCAGGAGCTCATCCTCGACGGGCTGTTCGCCGCGTACCTCGGAGCCCCGGAGGAGGTGCCGCTCGACTTCGACGACGGTGCCCAGGTGAAGGCGCTGCCGTGGGAGCGCTGAGGTCGTACCAGGCGGACGCGGCCGGCTTCGCACTGGACGCGCTGTCGGAGCGCGGCGGCGCCGGCCTGTTCCTCGACATGGGGCTCGGCAAGACGCTCACCTCGATCGCCGTCATGGACGTGCTGCACGAGGCCGACCCGTCCATGAGATTCCTCGTCGTGGCCCCGCCGCTGATCGCCAAGTACTCGTGGCCGGATGAACTGGCCAAATGGTCGGGCCTGCATTCGCTCGACTGGACGGTGCTCGACGGGAGCCCGAAGAAACGGCTGGAAAAGCTGGAGTCCGACGCGGCCGTCACCGTGGTCAGCCAGGGCCTGCTCAAATGGCTCGACGACAGCGTGGACCACTGGCCGTGGCGGCTGTGGGTCGTCGACGAGCTGTCCGGCTACAAGAACCCGGGCTCGGTCCGGTTCCGCGTGCTGAAGGCGCGCCGCGCCAACCTGAACGCGCACCCGCTGCCGAGCGGCGGTCGCTCCCGCACGGCCGGCCCGAAGGCGCGGGTGCTCGGACTGACCGGCACGCCCGCCACGAAAAACCTGCTCGACCTGTGGGCGCAGATGTACCTGCTCGACGGCGGAGCCACGCTGGGGCCGACCATGTCCGGCTACCGCGACGAGTGGTTCAGGCCGACGCGCGTGATACAGGGCCCGTACGGCCCGCAGGCCGTCGAATGGGAGCCGCGCGCCGGGGCGCGGCGCGCGATACTCGGAGCCGTCGCGCCCGAATGCATGTCCATGCGCGCCTCGGACAAACTGCCCGACCTGCCGCCGCTGGTCGAGCAGGACCATTGGCTCGACATGCCGAAGGCGACGCGCCGGACGTATTCGAAGATCCGCCGCGACCTGGCCGTCCGGCTCGACGACGGGCAGGAAGTGACGGCCGCGAACGCGGGCGTGCTGACCGGCAAGCTGAGCCAGCTCGCCGCCGGATGCCTGTACCCGGACCCAGACGACCCGACCGGCGTCGTGGAGCATATGGACGACGCCAAACTGGACGAGCTGACCGCCATCAGGGAGTCGTCTGACGGACAGCTGCTGGTGTTCTACCGGTTCAAGGACGAGCTGGAACGCATGCGCGCCCGCTTCGGGTCCGACCTGCATGAGGTGCACGAGCCGGACATCGTCGCCCGCTGGAACCGCGGGGAGATTCCGATGCTGGCCGCCCACCCGCTGAGCGCGAAGTTCGGGCTGAACCTCCAGGAGGGCGGCCATGAGGTCGTGTGGACGACGCTGCCGTGGAGCCTCGACGACTATTCGCAGGCGAACGCCCGCCTGAACAGGTCGGGGCAGCGGGACACGGTGGTCGTCCACCGGCTCGTGGAGCGCGGCACCGTCGACGAGCGCATCCTCGACGTGCTGGCCGAAAGGGCCTCGCTCCACGATTCGGTCATGGCGGCGCTCAGGCGTCCGTGACTGGGCGGTGGCGGGCACGGAACGCGGCCCGCTCCTCGTCGGTCATGCGGCGCGTCCTGACTTCGCCGTCGAATGGGTGGACCGGACGCGTCCGGCGGACCGGCAATGAGGCCGGCTCGCGGCTGTCGCGGGAGGCATTCTCGGCGATGGCGGCGGACTGCGCCTCCTCGTCGGGCGCGTCCGGAGCCCACATCCCGCCCGGATCGTCGGACTCGTCCAGTGCGTAGCCGGCACCGCCCAGCTCGCGCATGTCGCGAGCGGACTGCTCGTAACGCGCGTACTCCAAGTCGCGCAGCCGCTGGGCAGTCTCCTCGGCGCGGGTGTTGACATGCACGACGCCGTGCTCTATCGAGACCATGCGTTCGACCCGCGCGTCGACGATGCCCTCGCGGTGGCGTTCGGGGATGTCGGCCCATCTGGCGCCGTCGCCGAAGCGCCGCGACACGAAACCGACGGCGGCCTCGGCCTGTTTGGAGTGTTTGAACGTGGGTCTCATGCCCATAACGGTCGCGTGCCCGTGGCTGCGCGTCCCGCTGGACGCGGCCATGACGACGCTATCGGGCGCGTCGGACAAGCGGTACTCGCGCTCCACGCCGTTGACGCGCGCCCTGATTTCGAGGTCGTCGAACACCTCGGCGCGTCTGCCCTTGCTGGCGACGAGCTGGGCGCGCGCGGCGGCCATAATGGCCTCGCGGCGCCGCTCCATGTCGTCGCCGCCTCCGTTCCGGTCCAGGTCGGATGCGTCGGCGCCGCCCCCGTTTCCTCCGGCAAACCTGCCTCCGACAGGTATGCCCTTCGGTTCGCGTCTCCTGTTGCTTGTGTCGGCCATGATGAAGCCCCTTTCCGCGATGCGGGAGGGGGCTATGCGTTCCGGACGGTCCGGTTATGCGCGGGCGAGGGCCGCCTCGCGGCGCCCCTCACGCTGGAGCGCGGCCACCAGCCTGCGGCGCAGGAGCGCTTGCTGGTGGCGGTACTCGTTGAGCCCCTCGCGTCCCCAGCGCGCGGCGCGCGGGTGCTTGAGCCCGGCCTGGTGGGCGACCGCCTGGTTCCACAGGGCCAGCTCATCGATCGGCGGACGGCTGATGCGGCGGAGCTGCTCGAACACGAGCGCGGTGCGGCTGATCCTGTTCGGCATGCCGAGGCGGGTGAGCAGCGCGTCGGGCCTGAGCTCCGGCCAGCGGCGGACGAGGGCGCGCGTCAGCGTCTCGTTGCCGACGACCCAGTCGAGCCGGACGGCGCCGCCGTGCAGCGGCTCGGACCGTTCGACCAACGGGCGGATACGCTCGCGGTCGGCGGCGCCGAGCGACTCGACCATGGAGCGGTCGATGCCGTGTTCGGCAAGGAACGCCGCGTCGAACACGGGCGCGGTCTCGACGGGGCGCGAGCGGGCCGCCTGGTCTTCCCAGTACTCCCAGTCGCCACGTTCGTCGTCGGCGGGCGGGGCGCCCACGAACTTCGGCGCCGTCGACCGGTACAGGTCCTCCCACGCCTTCAATCCGCAGCCGGACATACGGCGCGGGGAGACGGGCGCCGATGACATGCCGTCGGACATCGGAAGGAATTTGATGCGGTCTTTGATTTCGTGGCGGGCGACGCGCTCCCACTTCCGGTCCATGTATTCGGTCACGGCGCGGTCCCAGATGTCGCAGCGCTCCTCGAATGTCGGAGCGACGGGATGCTCGCGGGCGAGTAGGGCGAGGTATCTGGAGGCGGCACGGACCTGCAGGACGGGCACGCCGAGGGCGACGTGCAGGACCTTCTCACGTGACAGGTGGCGGCACACGCCCGCCATGTCGAACGGGTCGACGAAGCCATCGGCGTCTTTGAGCCGACGGGTCTCGTAGTCGATGACGTCGAGCACCGACATGGCGGAGAGGTCGCCGTCGTGCAGGAGTTGGTCGACCTTCCATGCGGGCGTGCCGTGCGCGGTCGGGTCGGCCGCGTGCTCCCTGATGCGGGCGGAACGGCGGATGAGTTGCTGCTTGCTTGGTTTTCTTGCATTATCCATACCGCATGTCTTGCGTCCCGGGACGCATAACTTTCTGGTTTGGGCCACCGCATAGCCTTCCGGCATGGATTTCGACCCTTTGGACGACGGATGGTGGCGCGCCGGCGCGTGGCTCAACTGGTGGGACTCCTCGCGCGACAACTCGGACATCGGCTGGGTGCCGGATGCGGGGCGCGCACGCGCGTACGTCACGCGCCACCGCCGCGTGGCGCTGTCGGCCCTGGGGCTGGCGTGGTCGTACCGGACGGTGGAGACGGGGCAGATGCACGCGCTCGACCCGAGGCTCCCCGCCGACGGCGGCGCGATGCTGTGGCGCTCCCTGTTCGCGCTCTCGCTGCTCGACGTCGGGCTGCCCGTCATGGTGGGCTCCCGCATGTCGACGACGCCGGGCGCGGCGGGCTTCACCGCCGTCCGCCTCCCCGCGTACGTCAAGGACATCCGTCCGACGCTCGAGGAGCTGGGCTACAACCCCGTGGAGATCGCCTCGGTCGGCGGCATGGGCTCGCTGAGGGGGCGGCGCCAGTACGACCGGCACAACCTGGTGACCGCGCAGCTGGCGGTCGCGGCGAGACGACGCGGCTGGATGACGTGCGGCGAGGCGTGGGGCTCGTTCGCCATGCTGACCGGCGACCCGCTGCGCGGGCAGGGTGGTCCCGACCTCCAGATGGTCGGACCGTCCATGCGCGTCTGCGTGGAAACGACGGCGTCCGGGCATATGGAGCTGGCAGGCAAGACGGAGCAGTGGAAGCGCATGCTCGCGCTCGACTCGTGCGCCGACGTGCATGTGGTGTGGCTCGAGTGCTCGCGTGTCAACCTGCTCAACCAGATCGAGGGGCATATCGCCGACTCCCCCAGGATGCACGCCGCCCGCGCGGCCGACTTCCTGAAGAATTTCGTCTGCACGGACGGCTGGAGCCCGGAGCCGGGCGGTGAGGTCGAGCCGCGCGACTGGATGGAACCGGCCATGGCCGACATCGGAGCCCGCCTCGGGCTGCCCGCCGCCGGCTCTTTCCGCCGTCCGCCCGCCCTCAAAGGCCTCTGGCTGGGTTAGAGATGAAACCGTGACTTTTCCGGTCAGGGCGGGTCGAAACCGGAATAATCACGGTTTCGGGGTGTAACACCGGTCCCGGCGGCGATGGGGCCGTTTCGGGGCCTGACTGAATACAAACAGGGTCGATTGTGACCGAATCGTGACCAAACAGGTTCTTGTATTCACCGATTTCGGCGGTGTATTTAGTTTGTATCAGTTGCGACTGAATACACTTTTCCACAGGCTGAGGTACTGGAAAATAAGGAAAATATAGAATGTAACATATGAATGTATCAGTGTATTCACCTGTTTTGGAGAAAGGCGTTTTTTTAGGCTTTTCCCTTTATAGGGGACTGAATACGTGTTACAGGTGATACAGGCATGATTCGTCTGTCCGTAAACTTTCCGTTTCGGAAAAAATGCGTTTCCGCCGGATTGCGCGGAGGCGGCGGAGAAATTGTCCGTAGACAGCGATTGACGGCCGACACGGACGAATACGAAAGCCATTCAGAGGGACGTTCGGCCTCTGGGGGCGAATGCTGCCCATCGGGTCAAGAACAGCTTACGGGCGGTCGGCGCGGACAAAGTTTCGTGTCCGGGATGAAAGCCGCTCAGAGGGGCGTTTATTCGGTCCCTAGGGGCGAATGCCGTCCATCGGGTCATGAACGGTCGGCACAGGCAAGTTTTTGCGTTCGGGATGAAAACCGTCCACGGGCGGCGTAGGCGGTAAATGGCGGCCGTCTCGACAAGTTTCCGCGTTCGGGACGAAAGCCGCTCAGAGGAGCGTTCACTTGGCTTCTGAGGACGAATGCGGTCCATTCGTTCCGGCGGGCGGGAGGCAAGCGCTTCGATCGACCCGTATCCAGACGGAGACCATCTGTCGTTCGTCTAGAGATCCGAAACGGGCAGTAGTGGTGCTCCCCCTCCCCCTTGGTGGAAACCGCCTGTATTCACTTGTAACACGTATTCACCCGCCTATAAAGGAAAAGACCAAAAAAAAACGCCTTTCTCCAAAACAGGTGAATACACTGATACATTCATATGTTACATTCTATATTTTCCTTATTTTCCAGTACCTCAGCCTGTGGAAAAGTGTATTCAGTCACAACTGATACAAACTGAATACACCGCCCGTATAGGTGAATACAAGCCCTTGTTTGGTCACAACTCCGTCACAATTCGGCTTGATTGCATTCAGTCTGATTCACTTGGCGCCGACACCGCCGCTCCCGCCTGACACACCCCGTGAAACCCCCTATTGAGGAATCCGGCCGAAAGAGACCGCCGGCGCATAGCCTATCCACATGAACAGATTCATTCCCTTGTCGGCCGTCGCCCTGTCGGCGGCCATGCTCATGCCGCTGTCGGCGCAGGCCGCCGTCAACGACCCCACATCCATCCCGACCGGCGAGAGCGCCGTCCGGGTCCTCTCCACACTGGCCGTCGCCGATCAGACGGACAAGTCGTCCGACCGCAAGGACCACGATTGGGCAAACGCTGCCGACGGCAAGCACGCGGCCTACAACACGCGCGACCTCGTCCTCGACCGCGACCTGTCCGGCACGACGCACAAGGCCAACGGCCGCGTCGCCACGGGCACGCTCGACCCCGAGCCGTACACGGGCGGAACCGTCCACTTCGTCCAGGGCAAGGCGAACAAAGCGGAGGGCGGCTCCGCGTCCGCGACGGACGGGGGCATCCAGATCGACCACGTCGTCGCCTACGCCGAGGCGTACAACTCCGGACTCAAGGACAGGACCGAGGAGCAGCGCGACGCCTACTACACCGACCCGGACGTCCTGCTCGCCGTGCAGGCGCGGGCGAACAATGCGAAGAAGGACGCCGACGCGGCCGGCTGGATGCCGTCGTGGGACGCCTTCCGCTGCGACTACGCGGCCCTGCAGATCGGCATCAAGGCCAAGTACTCGCTGACCGTCGACCAAAAAGAGCACGACGCGCTCGCCTCGACGCTGGCCCAGTGTCCGGCGCAGAAGGTCGTATCCACCTCCCAGGTCAAATCCCTGGCCGCGGACCTGAGGTCCGGCGGCTCCGCAGGCGACGGGCAGTCGGAGACATATTCGGTCGAAGACCTTAAGTCCATCCGATTCACCGCCACGCCGCGCAAGGGCGACTACCGCTCCGATGAGCTCGACTTCGACGCCGACACGGTCGTGTCCGTCGACGGGTCCTCCCTGCCTGAAGGCTGGAAGGTCATTCAGACCGCCGTCGGCGGACCCTTCACTCCGAGCATGGGCGGATACAGGACCAGCCTCGCCGTCTACGATTCGACCGCGGATGTGATCGCGCCCGACGGCGCGACCGTCAAGTCCTACCGGCTGCATTCCACGCCGTTCTTCGACACCGCGATGACGGTTGCAGGCGCGGCCGCGTCCGACGGCAAGGCCGCGATTCCGCAGGCGGATTTCGACAAACTGTCCTCCTCTGATCTGGCCGTCACCGGCGCGCCGTCCATCGAAGGCGTGACGGCCGAGCCGTCCGTTACAGCCAATGCCGACGGCACGAAGACCACCCAGATTCTGTTCGTAAGGAACGACGTCGTCATCTGGAGGCTGGAGGCCACCGTGTCCGCCGAGGCGTCGAAGTACTCGGCCGACGACCTTAAAGGCCTGGCGTTCACCGTCGACGGCAAGCCGTGGGGCGGCAATGACCTCGCCGACCCGTCGGCGCTGACATGGTCGGGACTGCCCGATGGCTGGACGGTAGCCGATTCGACCAAGGACGGCATCCGCACGCTGGCATTCACCGCGCCGGACGGCACGGTCGTGCGCACCGTGCGGGTCGGCACGCCGCATGACGCCGACAAGCCGAAGACAGATGGAACCACGGACAAGGCGTCCGACACGGTGGCATCCGAACCGCTCGCCTCGACGGGTGTGGGTGCAATGGGCGCCTTGGCATTATTCGCCACGCTCGTTCTGGCGGCCGGCGCCGGATTGGCGCTCGCCTCACACGGACGCGATTAAGGAAACGGAACGCAAGACAAGGGGCGCGAATCCGATATGGATCCGCGCCCCTTGTCTTGCGTTCCGTTTCCTCCTACAGCCCCGCCTCGTGCAGGGCCCAGGCCAGCTCGGCCGCCTCGGTCTCGTCCAGATACCATTCACTCCAGAACGAATCGCCCCGTCTGACCAGGTAGCTCGGCGACTCCGGGTCACCCAGTCTGGTCACGGTCATATGCCCACTCATCTTTTCGCCTCCTCGTACCGCGCGCGTTCGGAACGGAGCCTATGCGCGTCCGACCGGGCGCGCGCCGAAGCGCCATCCGGGTCGACCTTGCAATCCCACGCGGCCGGCTCGTCGGGCGCCGTCTTGGACAGCGGGATGGCCTTGTCCATATCCCACCCCTCGTCGAGCGTCGACACGGCCTGCTCCAGCTCCCTGAACGCAGCGGCCGTCTTGTCGTATTCGGCCGAGGCCGCCTCCTGCGCCTTCTGGCAGGCGGACACCTCGGCGACCGACGCGCGCGACGCGGCGACGAGCCCGGTGACGGCCCCGACCGTGATGGCGGCCGCCGCGAGGGCCGCTCCGAGCCCCGTGGCCAGCCGGCGGTTCATACGCCTGCGGCGGCGTTCCGCGTCGGCCAGCCCGAGCCTGATGGCGCGGTCGAACCCGTCGCTCACGAGATGGGCTCCATGCGTGCGGCCAGCCCGAGGGCGTCGGCGCCGATGCCGAGTGCGGCGCGGGTGCCCTCCAGGCCGAACCCGCCGCCCATGCGCCCGACCACGTCAAACGCGCCGTCGACGGCATCGCGGTCCTCCGGTTCCAGACGGTCGAGCACGGCCCTCGCGCGTTCGACGGCGTCGCGGTCGCGCCTGATGGAGTCGGCCATGTCGAGCATGGCCGCGCCTCCCATGCGGTTCATGTCGGCGGCCAGCGCGAGCCGCCTGTCCTCGTAATCCTTTGTCATACCGGGGGTTTATGCGTCCCCGACGGCCTTGGGACGCATCGCCTCCGGTATGACGATCAGCCTGAGGAACGCGACGGCCCGCGAGCGCCGCCGTCTGGAGAACGCCGACCCGTCCGAGCTCGACCCGTGCGAGCTGGGGCTGAGGCGGCAGTGGGATGCCCTGTCCGTCAAGCACACGCGCGGCCTGACCGTGGCGCGCCACGCCGGGGCGGACGCGCGCACGCGCTACCGCGTGTACGACGGGACGCTGACGCGCCGGGAGGTGTTCTACGGCCAGCCCTCGCCGCTGGCATCCGTAACGGTCGTGTCGACGCCGTACGGCCCGCGCTGGGTGTCGGACCGCGACCCGTACGGCCCGTCGTGGACGGATGCGGACGAGGCGCTGGCGCATGTGGTGGAGGGGTTCGCATGGGACGCGTGCTGACGCTCGCCCCCGACCGGAGGCTGGACAAGCTGTTCAATGACGTGCTCGGGTTGGACGCCGCATGGCTCAGGGGTGTGCCGTCCAACCGGCTCGCCGCGGTGGCGCGCTCCGAGAAGATGCCGCCGTCGGTGTTCAGATGGGAGCTGGACCGCCTGCGCCGGTTCGGCGGCGACGGCCCCATGCCGCGCGGCTGCCACCTGGACGGCTCCGACATTCGCACGGGCGTGTTCGACGTGTCACTGGGCCGTCTGGGGCCGTTCCAGGTGCTGTCCGGCGCGCCGCTGCCCGAGGGGCGCGTATGGTCGGAGGGCTGGCTGTTCGAGTCGGACGGCTCCATTCGGCTCGATTTGTGGAGTTAATGCAACGACAGGTCACAGCCCGACCCGCACTGGTCGGTGTCCGCGGGCGGCGCGGCTATGGAAGCCCACGCGCCGCTGGTCAGGTCGGTGGCGGGCTTAAGTCGGGCGATCGACGTGTCCCGGTCCGGCAGCAGGCCCTTGGGGGCGTCGCCGCGCATCGGCACGTTGCCCTGCATGTAGCCGGGCTGGGAGTCGGCGTCCCAGCAGGGGTTCTTGTTCCAGTCGGACAGGAATGGCGAAACGAGCCACCGGTCGGTGGACCCGTCGACGCCGGACACCTTCCCGTCCTCGATGGTGAGCGTCTCGTCGATGCCGTGAATGGCATAAGCGGGCGCGAACGCCCACCATGCGGAGCCGTCGGAGCCTTGGGTCGACGCCTCGGTCTCGCCGTCGGTCCATAGGACGGTCCTGAGCGACCCCTTCACTTCGACCCTGCCGTCCGGCAGCACGTCGGCGGTCGGGTCGGAGACGAACCTGGCGCCCATGAGGTATTCGTTCGCGTACCAGTAGTCCCACATGGTCGACTGCGAGTCGCACGCGGACATGCGCGTCGGCGTGCAGTACGGCGACGGGGTGTCCGGACCGGTCTCGCCGCCGCCCGAGTACAGGGCGTCGAACGCGCTCTTGTCGGGTTTGGACGGGCGCAGCCCGGCGAGCGCGGACGCGTCGGAGCCCGACCCGACGGCGGCGACGGCCGCCGGGTCGGTGCCCCATTCATGCGCGGCGCGCGCCCATGCGATGGCCGTCGCCTTGAGCGCATCGCGCACGGCGGCCGTCGACGGGGCCTTCGCGGCGCCCCTCCTCCCCTTTTCGGCCTTTTTGGCCGGGGCCTGCGCCGCCGCGACAGCCTTCGCATGCGCCTTGTGGTTCGACCAGACGGCCCAGCCGCCCAGTCCGGCGAGTATGAGCGTCACCGCCATGACGGCGGCCAGCAGCCTGATCCTCATCTTGTCCAGACCCATGTCACCTCCAATCGGTGCGGCGGAAGAAGTGGACGTCCGTGCCCGCCAGATCCGCCTTGGTGAACCAGCGGTTGCCGCGGTAGGACACCCAGCAGCCGTCGGTGGCCCCGTAGTAGCAGGGCGCGGCGGCCGCGTCGTGGTGCATGTTCCCCTCGGACAGCCGTATCTTCCATCCGGACGCGTCGGGCTTGACCTCCTCGACGACGGCGACGTGGGTGCCGTACGCGAACGGCGAGGACGTGCCGGAGATGCCGTCGCCGGGGCGGGGCGTTGTGTCGGCCTGCCATCCGGAGACCGACTGGACGTTCTTCCAGATTTCGCCGCCGTTGCCCATGACCATGCTCCAGTTCCCGGGGTGGATCATCTTGAGGCGGGTCCACGCGTACCACACGCATTGGTAGCCGTACGCGCCGGAGGCGAACGTGCCGTAGTCGCCGGCTTTGCACACCTGCATAGCCTTGCACATCCAGGAGAAGTCGCGCCGCTCGTCGGTGGGCGCGCCGCCGACCTCGCCCCATTTCGCGTCGTCGCCGCCGGACTTGTCGGACGACGTGGCCGACGCCTCGAGCACGCATTCGGCCAGCGTCGCGTCGGCGACGGACTCGACCTTGTCGCCGTCGGAGGCGACGCCTGTGAACGTCATGTCTCCGAGCTTGTTGTCGTACCAGTCCTTCGCGTACTTGCGGCGCAGTTCGTCGTTGGGCACGCCGGCGCGCTCGTAGCCCGCCCTGAAATCGGTGGCCGCGGTCTGCGGGTCGTCGGTGGTCTTCCATTCGTTGAACTCGGTGTTGTGTCCGGCCCATGCGGATATGTTGGTGATCTCGGCCGCGAGCATGGATGTCTGCCCCTCGAGGTCATCGTCGGAGACGTCGGACATGCCGTTCGCGTCGAGCCATGTGCGGATCTTGCTGCGCGGGGTCCACTGGGCCATGCCGAAGCCTCCTCCGCCGCCGATCTGCGCCTGCTTCGGATTAATGCCCGATTCGAGCTGGAGATTGCCGAGCACACCGGCCACGGCGGCCTTGGACAGCCCTTTGGATGCGAGCCGTTTGGCGACGTACAGGCCGTTGTGGTCCATGTCGGAACTCGACTGGGCGACGGTCTGTTCGTTCCGGGAGTCGGCCGCCTGGTCGGTTTTGGCGGGCGTGTCCTTGGTGTACCTGAAGTACGAGTCCCAGCTCCCGAACAGGTTCTCGACGGACACCTCGTGCCCGGTCTGGTCGCCCGGCTCGCCCCCGGTGATGCCGCCCTTCTCGTTCTGGTGCGCGCCGACGGTCTTGTTGTTCCCGATGTAGATCTCGGTGTGCCCGGAGCGTAGGAGGATGTCGCCCTCCTTGATTTCGCTCTGGTTGTAGTCGTGCTGCTCGAATCCGGCGGAGGCCAGCGCGGTGGGCTCGGAGTTGGTGTTGAACGGGGCGGAGCCGGCGTCGATGCCGGCCTGATGGAGCGAGTACCACACGAACGAGGAGCAGTCGACGTCTGGGTTGAGCCTTCTGTTCTTCTGGTCGTAGCCGTGCGAGTCGTCGGCGGCGATCTCCTTGCCCTTCTTGACCCATGGATGGTCGGTGCCGTCAGCCGACGTGTTCCGCTGTTTGGCGAGCTTCCTCCGGCACATGGCGATGACGGCGGAGTCGACGGTGTGTCCGGTGTCGTTGGACACGTCCGTCGACGTCACTGAGGTCACGGTGACGAGCGCGGCCGTCGCCGTGGCGACCGCGGCCACCTTCGCGGCTGTCTCTGGTAGCATAGCCACCCGCTATGCGGACGGAAGACGATTGGACGGAGACGGCCCTCCTGGTGGCCGACGGCGGTGGTGACCTTGAGGAGGCCGCCTATTCGGATTGGGAGCCGGTCAGGTTCGCGGCGGCTGGACGGGCCGACCTACCGGACGAACAGGTCAGGATGCTCGCGTCGGACCCGTCGCCCTCGGTCAGGGCGGCGGTGGCGGCCCGCCCGGACCTCGACCCCGACCTGCTCGACCAGCTGGCCGTCGACGAGGAGCCGTGCGTGCTGCGCGCCCTGGCGGCCCGTCCGGACCTGCCGGGGGATGCGAGGGTGCGCCTGTCGAGGTCGCTGGATGCGGGCGTGCTCCGGGCGTTGGGCGAGACGCGCGCGGCCGACCTGTTGGAATCGATGCCCGCACCGCCGCTCAGAACGGCACGCAGGCGGCTGTTTGGACGCTGACTAGTCTTCGGGACCGGACAGCGCGTACAGATGGTCGAGCGCGTCGGCCGACGCCTTCATGCGGTCGCGCCATTGGTCGTTGATGACCTTCGGGGCAACGGGTTCCGACGGCGCAGGCGGCTCCGGCTCCTCCACGGGAGTGGCGGCCATTTCCGGTTCCGGTCCGGCCACAGGCAGCTCCGCCGAAGGCGCGGGCGGCTCCGGTTCCGGTCCAGCCACAGGCAGTTCCGGCTCTTCCGGCTCGGGCTCCTCCTCCGGCGGCGCGGGCGGCTCCATGTCCGCCTTGGCGCGGTCGAGGATGGCACGGCATGCGGAGGGCTCCATGCCCCATGCCGCGCCCTTGGCCACGACGGCGTCGAGCGCCGCGCTGTAGCCGTCCTCCTCCAGCCCGCGGTGGGCCATGCCGTACAGCAGGTCGGCCCTGTCCGCTTCGGACAGAATAGGCTCCGGCGCGACCGGCGCCTCGTCGTCGTCGAAGCTCTTCGCCGCGGACTTGACGATCATGTGGCTGGTGGCGAGCAACGCGACCGCCGGCATGGTCATCAGCAGGCTCGCGCCCCACTGCGGCAGCAGCATGCCGTTCGTCTCGGTCGGATGCGCGTGCAGGGCGTTGCCAGCCAGCGACACCAATGAGAACACGACGAGCATGGCCCACGGGTACGCCTGCCCCAGATGGCGGGTCTTGAACACCCACGTCGCCCAGGTGAAGGCGATGACGGGCAGGTCGATGATGAGCGGGAACATCCACGCCAGCGCCGGCGAGACGCCGCATGCCATGCCGAGCGTGCGTAGCGCGTCGAAGCTCAGCACGAACGCTATCGACGCGATGGCGACGACGAGCGCGACGAGCGGCCAGAGCCGGGCGCGGCGGCTCAATGGACCACCTCGGTCAGGTCGGAGAGGGCCATGTTGACCACCTGCGCGTCATGCCATTCGTGGCGCGCGGCCAGTCCGCGCCAGAGCGCGTCGAGGCGGGCGGCCACCTCCATCGGGTCGTCGGCGTTCGCAGCGGGCGCCACCTCCATCGGGACGAGTGCGGACAGGCGCTCGGCCGCGCGGCGGGCGCGGGCGGCGTACTCGCCGTACCGGTCGGAGCCGATCAGCTCGAGCTGTCCGATTTCGCGCATGAGCGCCGTGACGTCCTCGTTGTTCATGATGTAATCCTCCTCTGTCTGTCGGGTCATGCCGCCGGACTTGCGTCCCGGTTCCAGGCCGGTCCGGGCGGGTCCGTCCTCCGGGACGCATAGCGCCTCTTGCCTGCACCGCGACAACGGGTCGCGGATGGCGTACGGCATGAAACGAAAGGCGGCCAACCATGGCTGATTTCTATACCCAGTTCCCGGCGACTCTGGATTTCGTCCACCTGTCCAACCCGGACCAGAACGGCAAGTACTCCCTGCTCGTCCTGTTCGACTCCACCACCGAGGAGGGCGTCAAGGACATCAAGGCGGTGTCCGACGCGATCAAGGAAGCGGTGGCGCGCGGCTGCACCGAGAAGGACCGCCGCACCAACGCCCCGGTCTTCGCGGGCAAGAACCCGGATGACAAGGCCTTCTTCTCCACCCTCCAGCTGCCTATCAAGAACGCCGACAAGGACGTGCTGACCCGTGGCGACAACGCGGGCAAGGTCCGTTCCGAGGTCTACCCGGAGATGAAGGGCAAGATCGTGCTGACCTGCAAGACGAAGGACAACCTGCTCGAGCAGGGGCTCGTGTTCGGCCCGGACCGCAAGCCGGTCCCCGCCGCCCAGCTCTACTCCGGCATGCAGGGGCGCGTGGGCGTGTGGTTCACGCCCTATGACAACAACGGCAATCGCGGCGTGTCCGCGCGCCTGGTGTCCGTCCTGCGCACCGGCGACGGCGAGCGTCTGACCACCGGCCACAACACCGATCCGTTCGCGGGCTTCGGCCTGCCGCCGGTCGATGACGGCGAGACCCAGGGCAACGCGTTCGACGCCATGGGCATCTGAGCCGGATGCCGACCAACCGACACGGGGGCGCATTCCGCATAAACGCGGGGTGCGCCCCCGTGGCGCATCCGGACCGCCGGGACGCACCCCGGTCCGGAAAAGCCGAGACACGGAAGGAGAACCGAACGAATGGCTTTGAGGAAGAGGCATGAATACGGCGTCGACGCGTTCGCCGACACCATGGAGCACGAGCCGGTGCTTTACGACAGGGAGGACTGCGAACGGCTGCTCGCGGCCCTGAAGACCGCCGACCCGGAACGCGCGGAGGCCTACGACCGCGCGCTGTCCGGATCATGGGATGAATGGGACAGGCGCCGCCTGCTCGTCTGGTGGCAGTGGGTGTTCGCCGTCCGCGCCGCGCGCCCGGCGCCGGCCGGCACGCCGGACATGCCGGAGGGCATGTGGCAGTCGTACGACGGGCTGCTCAATGCCGCCTACGACGGGACGGAACCGCTCGAACGCTTCGCCCCGCGCGCGGCGCGCGAGGCCGCGGACGCGGGATACCCGGTGGTGCGCGTCTGGTACCGCCCCGACCTGGAGGATGGCCCCCACGGCTGGATGCTGGCGGTGGCCGGATGACGACATTGCTGTGGATCGACGTCGAGACCGACGGCCTCGACCCGGAGCGCGACCACCTGCTCGAGGTCGGGCTGCTCGCCACCGGATCGGACCTTGAGCCGCTCGACGGCGGGGTCTTCTCCCCCATCCGTTTCGACGGACCCGTCGACGCGTTCATCGGGCGCATGCACGGGCCGAACGGCCTGCTGGCGGAATGCCGGACGGCGCCGGAGGCGGACGAGGTGGCCGGACGGTGCCGCGCGTACGTGGCGCGCCACCTGGCGCGCTCGGCCGACATGCTCGTCGCCGGCAGCTCCGTCTCGTTCGACAGGCGCTGGCTGGACAGGCACATGCCCGGCCTGCTCGACGGGCTCGGGCACCGGTCGCTCGACGTGTCCGCCGTCGACGAGGCGTCGCGCCTGTGGGCGCCGGACGTGCGGGCCGCGAGGCCGGACAGGACGACCGACCATCGGGTCCGCCATTGCCTGGCCGATTCGATCGCGTTGGCACGGCACTACAAGGAGGCGCTATGGGACCGCTCACAAGGATAGGCGCGGCCACGCAGAACGCATGGCGCCGCCTGCGGCGCTGGTTTGGTTCGGCCGCCGGGCGCGGGGCGTGCGGAAGGGTCGCGCTGTGCGGCCTGCTGCTGGCCCTGTCACCCCAGCTGGTCGCGCTGTGGCGCATCGCCCTGTACGGCGAGGCGGCCGAACAGGGCGTGCTGCTGTGCGTGGCGGTCGTGTGCTGGACCGTATGGACGTTGGTCAGGGACAAGCGAAGGAGGAGACATGGGAAGAATGCCGACGACGGCGGAGATGTGGCGGATAAGGCTGTTCAGCGAGGCGGCCAAGGCGTGGGCGGCCGGGGCGCCGACCGGCCAGTCCGGCGCAAGCGTTCCAAAGACCGCGCCCGCCGCGACGCATAAGACCTGGTATGGAAACAAACGCAACAAACGATAGCCCCTCCCTCGTGTCGCTGTTCAGCGGGTACGGCGGCCTCGACCTGGCCGTGGAGCGGGCGCTGGGCGGCGCGCGGGTCGTCGCGCTCGCCGACATAGACACCGGCCCGTCCGCCGTGCTGGCCCACCGCTGGCCCGACGTGCCGAACCTGAGCGACATCACCAAGATCGACTGGCCGAAACTCGGCCACGTCGACGTTATGGCCGGCGGCTTCTGCTGCCAGTCGGTGTCCACCGCGGGCAAGCGCGCGGGCTTGAAGCGCGGCACGCGCACCGGTCTGTGGTTCAACTACGCCGAGGGCATCCGCGTCCTGCGTCCCTCGCTCATCGTGGCGGAGAACGTCGGCGGTCTGCTGTCCGGCGCGTCCGTCTGCGACGAGGACGACCGGCGATGGCCGAAGCGCGCCGACCTGCTCGAATCGGCCGACCTGTGCTCGTGCCGGACGCCGTCCATCGCGGTCGACGGGTTCAAAGCCCCCGACCGGTTGGGCGAGGCCGCCAAGACCGCCGCCCAGGCGTACCTGGAGTTCAAGGGGGACGGACCGGAGCCCGCCGACCTGCTCTGCGCCGCCTGCGGACGGCATGTCTACGAGATGGCGGAGGGCGGGCCGGTCGCCGACGACGCGAGGCTGTCGGGCCGGTTCGCCGAACCGACCATGAGGGCGCTGGGGCGGGTGCTCGCCGACCTGTCGAACCTCGGGTACGACGCCGTCTGGCGCGGCATGGAGGCCGCCGACGTGGGCGCGCCGCACCACCGCCTGCGCATTTTCGTCGTCGCATGGCCTCGGACGGACAAGCCGGAAACGGACTCGCCCATCCTGAAAGAGCTCAACGCCCTGGGACCGCTCGACCCGCCGGGCGACCCGTGGGCGTGGTTCGACAAGGAACGCGACGTGTGGCTGACCGGCGGCGCCGACCTGTTCGGCGACGCGGACGTGTTCATGGACGCATGGCCACGTTCCGGGGCCATGGCGGACGGCGCCGTGTACGCGCTGCCCGCCGAGTGGCTCTCCATGGCGCGGCTGGACGACGGCATGCTGCCCACGCCGCTCAACCGGGACGGGGTCTCCGGTGGCTCCATGAGCCCCGAGGCCAAGCGGGCGGGCGGCCACGCCGTCACGCTCGCCGACGTGGCCGAGAAGGGCGGCGTCGACGTGCTGTACACACCCCGCGCGTCGGACGGCGAGTTCGGGCGGGCCGGCACCACCGGCCGGCCGCTCGAGCGCCAGACCAGCCTGACCACGCAGGCGCGGCTGTTCAACCTGCCCGGACGGATCGGAGACGGACGTGGCTGATACGCTGCCCACACCGAACTGCATGGACATGCTCCCGCCGCACACGGGGCTGGAGGCCCTGCGCGGCGCCGGGCGCGGCGGATACGCGAATCTGCGCGACGAGGTCGGTCCCGACGGGGGCGTGTCCGTTCCGCTGCTGAGCACGCCGACCACGATGGACTCGCTGGCGCCCCGCCACGGGGCGGCGCTCGACTACGTGCTGAGGCGCGGCGACCTGTCGCGCAACCGCAGGAGCTCCACCGGCAAGCTCGTCGAGGACGTGGACGCGCATGTGTCGCTCCTGCCGACGCCGGACGCGTCCAACGGCGCCGGGCGTGGCGGGCAGAACCCGCGCGAACGCCGCGCCGGAGGGCACGCCGTCGGACTGAAGGACGAGATCGAGAAGGGAGAGGTCATGACCAACGGACGGTACGAGGGTTCGGACAGCGGCTTCATGCCCACGCCGCGCGCCCGCGACGTGAAGGGCCACAACCAAAGGCGCAACCAGGACTGCCTGGAGGGCGCGGCCGCGTTCGGCATGAAGGTCGACGACAGGGCGATCATGCCCACGCCGTGCGCGTTCGACCCGTACGCGGAAAACCTGACGAGCACGCAGTGGAGGCCCGGCCAGCGCCGGGCGCTCGACCTGCCCGCCGCGATGCGGATGACCATGACGGGGAGGTGCCCCGACGGCACGCAGCTCGCGGGCTTCGAGTCGCCCCGCCGCGTCGTCGACTGGGGGCGGTTCGAGCCGGCCGTCAGACGCTGGGAGGCCATCCTGGGCCGTCCGGCCCCATGTCCGACCGAGGCGACCGGCGCGTTGAAGCGCTGGCTCGGCCGGAAGGCGGAGCCGCAGTGGCTCGACCCGTGCTGGCTCAGGGACCACGCGCCCCGCCCCGACGGGTCGTTCCACCTCGACCAGCCGGAACGCGACCGCGTGGTGGCCCGCTGGCGGGCCGCCTCCGACGGGCTCGACCTGCTCGCTGGGTTCTGGCGGTTCGTTAGAACGGCCGACCCGGACGGATGCGTACCGTCGACGCTCCTGCCGGCCAAATGCGTGACCGACTACTGGAACGACATGCGCCATGCCCAATGGCGGCGCGACCCGGACGCCAAGGGCGCGTACCGGCCATTGACGCTCGCCCACCTGAGCCCGAAGCTGTCCGAATGGATGATGGGGCTGCCCGACGGATGGGTCACCGACCCCGCCATCTGGAGGGGTGTCGACGGCAACCACCGCAACATGGAGCTGAAGCTGTGCGGCAACGGCGTCGTCCCCCAGCAGGCGGCCGCCGCCATCTCCTGGGCCCTCGAGGCCAGAAGGCGCATGTCCGGTCGGTAGGGGCCGCGGAAGACGCGAAAAGGGGAGGCCAGATCGGAAGAGCGTCGTG
>ERZ507072.62-NODE-62-length-80354-cov-20.189156_pt1 | contig 80354 bp, 77 predicted proteins | sample MGYA00512864_ERZ507072 | MGnify/ENA metagenome assembly ERZ507072 | reverse complement strand
GCGTAACTTTCATTATCGGCGGGGCGGCAATGTGACGTTGCGGCTGTGAGCCGCAACAAATTCCGCCTTTGAAAATGTTGCAATTTAGCGACGGATAGCGAAACGGCGGGCAGCTGTGAGCCGTAGCAAATTCCGCCGTTCTAAAGGTTTGACAGTAGCGTAACTTTCATTATCGGCGGGGCGGCAATGTGACGTTGCGGCTGTGAGCCGCAACAAATTCCGCCTTTGCGGCTGTGAGCCGCAACAAATTCCGCCTTTGCGGCTGTGAGCCGCAGCAAATTCCGCCTTTGAAAATGTTGCAATTTAGCGACGGATAGCGAAACGGCGGAGTTCCGTTTTTGATGTAAATTGCGACTTTGGTTTCATTGCAAAGCTAACAGAGCGTTCATCAAAAGCCAAGAGTTTGGCGGAAATTGCAGGTTTCTGCGATATAAATTCAAGTTTATAAGGGCAGGCGGAGCGTCAGCTCCGCCGGAATGCCCGTTATATTATGCCTGAACGGTTATGATAAACGGCTGTTTCCGGACATTCGGCCGGCATAATCAATTACAATGCGGACAATACCGCAAAGGAAGGAAATATATGATAATACTTACAAAGCTCAACGGGGAAAAGTTTATGCTTAATCCCGATCTTATCGAAATAGTAACGGAAAATCCCGACACGGTAATTACCACGAGTACAGGACATTCATACATAGTTGAGCAGTCGATGAACGAGATACTTTCTCTCATCAAGGAATACAGGCTGTCTGTAAGACGTCAGCGTCTCGAGCGAAGCATATAAATTGTGAATATTACAGCCGTTGGCTGTGCTATATAAACCCTTACAGGAGGAAATTATTTTGAATATTACGATCATCATAGGCTGGATAGTATCATTCGGTCTGGTTACATTCGGTATATTTAACGGCGGTCAGATTGACTGGTTTATAGATGTACCTTCGCTCGCTATCACAGTCGGAGGTACTATAGGCTGTCTTTTCGCCTCGTTCCCGCTCTCATACCTTAAAAATCTGCCGAAATATCTGAAGCTGGCATTGTTCCCTAAAAAATTCAATCCGCAAAGCTACATAGAACAGATAGTTGAATTTGCAAAGATTGCCAGAACAAAAGGTCTTATCTCGCTTGAAGACAGTGCGAACAAGTGTGAGGATCCGTTCCTCAAGGAAAGCCTTATGCTGATAGTAGACGCAAACGACCTTGATAAAGTAAAAAGTATGCTTGACGACGCAATAGACTTTATGTGTGAGCGTCACGAAAGAGGCAGACTTTTCTTTGAAAAAGGTATGTCTGTATTCCCCGCATTCGGAATGTTGGGTACTCTTGTCGGCCTTGTAAATATGCTTAAAGGTATGGGTGCCGACTCAAGCAACCTGTCAAGCGGTATGGCGGTTGCGCTTATCACGACCTTCTACGGCTCGCTGTTCTCAAACGTATTGTTTGCGCCGATCGCATCATCGCTGAAGAACAGTCACGAGCAGGAGCTTCTTTGTATGCAGATAATAGAGGAAGGCGTGCTGTCGATTGCGGCCGGCTCAAACCCCAGACTTATTCAGGAAAAGCTCGAATTTATGCTTGCACAGACTGATATAAAGAAGAAGGGCAGCAAGTAACAATATCCGCCTGTTTCCGACAGGACGGGAAATACGGCTGAAGCAAAAGGAATTTAGTATTGAAATAATCGCTGAAATGTGATACAATATATTGGTTAAACGTCAGAAGAAAGGCGGTGGAGAAAAATGGCGAAAAGAAGAGCCGAAAGCGGCGAAGAAAAAGGTAACTGGCTTGATACCTATGCCGATATGGTTACGCTTCTGTTGTGCTTTTTCGTATTGCTGTACTCTGCATCATCGGTAGACGAAACGAAATGGCAGTACATATATCAATCCTTTACGTCAAGCGGAAGCTATATAAACCCATTCGTAATGGACGAACAGCCGAAGAATAACGCTGCCGATACAAACGGTAATGCCGAAGCTCCTCCGAACACTCAGAACGGCGGTACTACAAGCGAACAGACAGAGGGACTTCCCTCCGACTTCAATCAGCTTTACAGCTTCTTAAAGACAACAACGGATAAAAACGATCTTGGTCAGTATGTGTATATTGAGCAGACCCCGACAAGAATCTTTATCCGATTCAACAATACGATAATGTTTGACGGCAACAGTGCGGTGCTGAAGGAAGAAGGCAAGCAGGTACTCAACAAGTTCATGCCCGGTATAAAGGCGGTCAACAAGTATATAAAATCCTGCTCGGTTTCGGGTCATACCGCAAAGGCGGTATCGGATGTCAACGACTGGGATCTGTCGGCGGCAAGAGCGTCAAGCGTTGTAAAATATATGGACTACAACCGCTGTGTTGACAGCGAGAAGTTCACTGTAGAGGGAAAAGCGTGCTATACGCCTATTGCCGACAACTCAACGGCTGAGGGCAGAGCGGCGAACAGACGTGTAGAGATTATGATAGTGAGAGCGCAGCTTGACACTACCTCACAGGCTGTCATAGACGATATTCTGAAATACGAATACAGGCTGAACGGTGCGAACACCGATCCTTATGAACGCAACGACAGCAACAGCTCGGATGTCAACAGTGACGTTGTAAACGAAATAATCGACAATATGGAAAGCAAGTATGACAGCAACTCGGGCGATGGCAACAACAGCACAAACGCCGCAGGACCGAAATATGAGCCGTCATATACGGGCATTCCTACAGATATACTGACATCGGCACCGACCGAAACGTCAGAATAAGAGAAAAACAGAAAGGGGGGCGAATTTTTGGCTGATACCCTTACGCAAGAACAAATAGACGCAATGCTGTCAAGCGTACTTTCGGGCGGAGATACCGCATCGCTTGACACGCACGAAGAAAAGGAAGAAATCAAGGAGTATGACTTCCGTACTCCGAAGAAGTTCACTAAGGAACAGATAAAGATACTTGAGAGGATATTCGAGAATTATTCAAGGCATCTTTCATCTTACATAACGGGTCTGTTAAGGCTGTACTGCAAGGTTTCGCTTGCAAGTATAGAGGAACAGAAGTATTTTGAGTTCAGCAACGCTCTTCCGGATTATACGATAATGGGTATTGTCGATCTCGGCATAGAGGACGATGATATTGAAGAAAGCAATGCGGTTTTACAGCTGTCAAACTCGCTCACCTTTACAATGATCGACCGTATGCTCGGCGGCAGAGGCACATATCAGGATACCGACAGAGATTTTACGGAAATAGAGATAAACGTAATGCGTGGCATTGTTGAACGCTTTACCTCGCTTATGTCGCAGGCGTGGGACGGATATGTTGATACCAATCCGAAGCTGGAATCAATAGAAACAAACTCAAGGGTAATATCCGCCGCAGACGCCGACGAAACAATGATTATCGTTGCGATGGAGGTAACGGTAAACGATTCAAAATCCATAGTGTCGTTCTGTATGTCGGCAATTACTATGGATCAGATAATGAAGAAATTCTCGGCTAAGTTCAGCTCGGGCAAAAGGGCAGGAAGTCCCACTAAGGAAACGGAGCGTAAGGAAAACCTTATGTCAACGCTTTCGCAGTCGGAACTTACTGTTACGGCGGTGCTTGACGATACAATGCTCACGCTCCGTGACGTTCTGAATCTGCAGGTAAATGACATAATACCGCTGAACAAGCCGATTACCGACAACGTACAGCTTAAAGTGGGAAGCACCTGCTGGTTTGACGGAAAGCTCGGTACACTGAACGGAAAGAAAGCGTTCAGGATTGATAATATACTAAAGAATTGAGGTAAGGCAAATGGGAAAACTGACCACTCTGTCGGAGTTGCAGCTTGACGCTATCGGCGAGATAATGAATATCAGTATGGGAAGTGCGGCTACCGCAGTTTCTGAGCTGCTCAACGCCAAAGTGTGGATCACTACGCCGAAGGTAACCGTAGTTCAGGCATCAAAGCTTAATTACGACAGACTTGAACCTGCGATATGCGTAAAGATCGAGTACATAAAAGGGCTTTCCGGATCAAACCTGATGATCTTAAAGCAGGACGATGTACAGCTGATACTTAATCAGCTTATGGGCAAGCCGCCCGTTATATCTCCTGATTTTGAGTTTGATGAGCTGAATATCAGTGCGGTAAGCGAAGTAATGAATCAGATGATGGGAGCTTCTTCGACGGCTCTGTCGGAATTTCTGGGTATGGGTATTGATATATCGACACCTACTCCGTACATTCTCAGCGAGATAAATATTGCCGACCTGCAGAATTATGAGCAGACGGATATGGTTGCCGCTATCAATTTTGACCTTACCATTGACGGTGTTATCAAATCAGAATTTATATCGGTGCTTGATATAGATCTTGCGGCAACGCTTGCCGACAGAATGATCGGCGGTGCGACATCTCCCGAACCGGTTGTGACAGAACCTGCACCTGCACCTGCTCCGGCACCTCAGCCTGTTCCGCAGGCAGAACCTGTTCAGCAGGTGGCACCTGTACCTCAGGCGGCTCCTGTACCTCAGGCGGCTCCTGTACCTCAGGCGGCACCTGTTCAGCAGGCAACACCCATGCCGCAGGTAGCACCCGTTCAGCAGGCGGCTCCTGTACCGCAGGCGACACCCATGCCACAGGTAGCACCTGTGCCGCAGGTAGCACCTGTGCCACAGGCGGATATGTATGCACAGCAGGGATACTACGGATACCCGAATCCTGCTATGTACGGTCAGCCGGTGCAGCCTGTTATGCAGCCTCAGCCGGCGGTAAACTACCGTAATGCCCAGCTTGCACAGTTTGAGAACTTTGAAGCTCCGCTCGGCTCGGAACAGAAAGAAAACTTACAGCTCCTTATGGACGTACCGCTTCAGATTTCTGTCGAGATAGGCTCGACTAAGAAGAAAATCAAGGATATACTTGAGTTCTCACAGGGTACTATCATAGAGCTTGAAAGACAGGCAGGCGCACCCGTTGACGTTATGGTAAACGGAAACCTCATCGCAAGGGGCGACGTTGTTGTTATAGACGATAACTTTGCGGTAAGAATAACGGAAATAGTAAAATCGAAATTTATGGACAGCCTCGGTAAAGGCGAATAACATATAATAAAACAGGGATACGAAAGGAAACCTTACACTTATGGATAAGAAGATATTACTTGTAGACGATGCGGCATTCATGCGTATGCTTATCCGCAACACACTTACGACAAACGGCTACACAAATATACTTGAGGCGGCTGACGGCGAAATAGCGGTTTCGACATATGCCGCAGAGAAGCCCGACCTTGTTATAATGGACATAACAATGCCCAACAAGACCGGTATCGAGGCACTCAAGGAAATCAAGGCTATGGATCCCGGTGCAAAGGTCGTAATGTGCAGCGCTATGGGTCAGGAGGCTATGGTTGTCGAGGCTATCAAGCTCGGCGCACTTGACTTCATCGTAAAGCCGTTCAAGGCTGAGAGAATACTTCAGACCGTTAAGAAAATACTTGACTGATGGAATACGTACAGCTTGTATGTGCGCTTATCGGCGTACTTGCACTGATTTTTCTGTTCTTCTGGATACTGAGAAAGGTAAACAAGGGGATACTGAGCGTAAGCGGAAAACGGCTCAAGGTGCTTGACCGTGCCTCGCTCGGCGGTGAAAAATCGGTGGTTGTCGTGAGCGTTGCAGGAAAGTGTATGGTGCTTGGCGTGACTGCCGGCAGGATAGACAAGATCGAGGATCTGTCAATTACGGAAGAAGAATATATGTCTGAGCTTTATCCTGATGGAAGCGGAAGGCAGGATAACTTCTTCGCCGCCTTCAGTGATGCAATGGCTAAAAACATAAAGAATATGAGAGGGAAGAAAGCCCGCCGTGACGAAGAATCGGATTACGGCGATGAGTTTCCCGATGTTCGCAAAACCGATGACGGAACAAATTCCGATGACAAAAAATTCTGACGAGAGGAACACGGAGTCGAAATGACAAGAGCTTTTGGTCTTACGATTAGAAAAATGTTTATCGACAACAAGCGGATTTTTATCCGCTTTATCGTGTCTTTAACGGTATGTATCGCACTTATCGGTGTGCTGTGCAGTGTAACGGCATTTGCGGCGGATAACAATGCGTCAGGCAACGCAGGTACGACAACAAGTATCGGCGATACGGCTTCGGCAAACACCTCGGGCGGTACGCAGTCGGCGGATTCGTCGGTGATGAAGGATCTTATCGGGGTAGACGGCTCGCAGTCGCTTGAGGTAATACTGCTTGTGACCGTGCTTTCGCTTGCGCCGTCACTGCTTGTGATGATGACCTCGTTTGCGAGAATCATTATCTGCTTCAGTTTTCTTAGAACGGCAATGCAGACGCAGTCCACGCCGCCTAATATGGTGCTTACGGGATTGTCGCTTTTCCTTACGATATTCATAATGTGGCCTGTTTTCTCGGAGATAAACGAAACGGCATATCAGCCGTATGCGGCAGGCGAGATGACAATGGAACAGGCTATTGACGCCGCAGGAAAGCCGCTCAAGACTTTTATGCTCAAGCAGACCACGAATGACGATATGAAGTTTTTTCTGGATCTAAAGGGTCAGAGCATGAGTGATGTCACAGGCGGTGCGACAGACAATATAACACTTGAAAACTACAGCGAGAAGCTGGGCTTTGAAACAGTAATTCCCGCTTTTATAGTAAGCGAGCTGAAACGTGCGTTCCAGATGGGCTTTCTGATATTCATACCGTTCCTTGTTATCGACCTTGTAGTATCGTCGACACTTATGGCAATGGGTATGATGATGCTGCCGCCGGCGATGATCTCGCTGCCGTTCAAGATAATACTTTTCGTGCTTGTAGACGGCTGGCAGCTGATGGTCGGAACGATTGTCAACTCGTATAATTTGTAGCATAATATTCCTTGAAGGGAGGGCTTGATCTGACACAGGATATAGCAATGGAGGTCTTTACCGCCGCACTTGTTCTTGCGCTTAAATTAGGCCTTCCTGTTTTAATAGCCGCAGTTGTGATAGGTCTTATCATAGCGATATTACAGGCGGCAACGCAGGTACACGAGCAGACGCTCTCGTTTGCTCCCAAAGCCATAGTGGTGGCAATCGTACTGCTGTTGTTCGGCCCGTGGATGATGAACAGCTGTATAGAGTTCTTCAACTACATATTCGGTCTTATGGCAACGGTTGGTGCAACATGACGCTAAGCGATGTGTGGGATATGATTCTGAATAATTTTCTCGGCTTTCTGCTGATAATGTGCAGGGTGTCGGGAATATTCAGCTTTAACCCTATATTCAGCCGTTCAAATTTTCCCGTAAGACTGAGAGCAGGCACAACGATAGCGCTTGCTGTGCTGTTTGCCTCGTCCATGGGAAATATAAAATATGAGCCGACCGGCATATTCATGATGCTGTTCGATATGATGAAGGAACTGGGGCTGGGGCTTATACTCGGCTTTATGGTGAATCTCATACTGGCGGTGACTATTTCCGCAGGTGAGCTTATCGACTATCAGACGGGTCTGTCCATGGCAAGAGCGATGGATCCTGCGACCGGTGTGTCGATGCCCCTTTTTGCAAACGTTTATTACTATATGTTCATTCTGTATTTCTTTCTGACGAATGGACACTTGTCATATATAAAGCTGTTTCATATATCGTATGAAACGCTTCCGATAGGATTTTCGGGGTTCACTGCGGACGTGCCGTGGGCGCTTGTAACGTACTTTTCAACCGTGCTTACGCTGGCGGTAAAGCTCGCCGCACCGATTATCGCTATCGAGTTTATCACCGAAATATGTCTTGGCGTGCTGATGAAGGCTGTACCGTCAATTCATATCTTTGCGCTGAACATTCAGCTTAAGGTGCTTATCGGTCTTGCGGCGGTGCTGATAATGGCTCAGCCTATGTCGGACTTCATCGAAAAGCTGATGGGCATTATGTGGCAGAACCTTTACGGTCTGCTCGGCATGATGGGTTCTTAGGAGGGTAAATGGCAGGCGAAGAAAAAACCGAAAAAGCCACCCCGAAAAAGCGTAAGGATACCAGAAAAAAGGGCGAGGTACTGCAAAGCAAGGAAGTTGCGGTTGCGGTTTTCGTGGTGGGAATATTCGCATTTCTTGCGATATTCGGAAACTATATGTTCCAGATGCTTTTAAACTTTATGGAGCAGTCGATGTCATCTATTGACAAGACGGGCAATACCGTAGAGTTTGCGATGAGCGTATTCTGGAAGGTGGCTATAATCTGCGTCTGTACCGTAGGTCCGATACTGGCGGTGGGGGTTGTACTGAGCGTACTGCCCGTAATCGTTCAGACAAAGGGACTTTTCAGTATGGAGGCGATGAAGCCGAAATTCAGCAGATTGAATCCGTTTACGGGTATCAAGCGGTTGTTTTCGATGCAGGCGCTTGTGGGACTTGTAAAGGGACTTATCGAGATAATCGTAGTAGTCGCTATATTGTACTTCCAGGTAATGGACAGAATAAACGAGTTCAAAAAGCTGATAGATACAGATGTGATAAAGATAGTTGCATATATAAGCGAAACGGCGATGAGCCTTATTGTAACGATATTCGTTATGCTTGTATTTGTGGCGGCGGCAGACTATGTTTTCCAGTGGTGGTCATTTGAGAAAAAGCTCAAGATGTCAAAGCAGGAGGTCAAGGACGAGTACAAACAGCTCGAAGGTGACCCACAGATAAAGGGCAAGATAAAGCGTAAACAGCAGGAAATGGCACAACAGCGTATGATGCAGGAAGTGCCGTCCGCAGATGTGGTTGTCCGTAACCCTACTCACTATGCGGTTGCTCTTAAATATGACCGCAAGACAGCCTACAGAGCGCCTGTTGTCGTGGCAAAGGGTACAGATGCACTGGCACTGAGGATAGTTGCAGTGGCTGAGGAGCATAATGTATATATCACTGAAAACCGTCCGCTCGCAAGAGGACTTTACGAGGCGGTAGACATAGGTCAGGAGATACCGAGAGAGTTTTACACTGCGGTGGCAGAGGTGCTGGCGATGGTATATGAGGAACAGCATCGGCGGCTGTGAGCCGCAACAAATTCCGCCTTTGCGGCTGTGAGCCGCTGCAAATTCCGCCTTTGCGGCTGTGAGCCGCAACAAATTCCGCCTTTGCGGCTGTGAGCCGCAACAAATTCCGCCTTTGGAAATGTTGCGATTTGGCGACAGATGGCGAAACGGCGGGGTTTAACGATTGTGCTGATGTTCTTGGCGAGAGACAGTGCGAGCTTTGCAACGATATTGCAGACAGCTGGGACAGTTCAAGCGATCCCTCAGTCTTGACGGCAGAAAAAGTAAGTGCTATTTGAAGGTTTGACTTATCTCATTAAGCGGTAATTTTCATGGATTTGTGCCTTGCCGCAAGCCAGCTCCCTTTAGCAAGGGAGCCAAGGTTAGTGTTAGTGCAAATTTTGCATGGATCGATTATAAATAATTATAAAAACGGGCAAGCGAAGTCCGGACAGAGAAAGAGAAAGAACAAGAAAGGAGCGGTGCGAATGGTTAAAAAGATGATGACGAATGTTTTTGCGGTATTCGTTATTTTTATCGTGCTTGCGATTATCATTCCTCTGCCGACTCCGATACTGGACTTTCTTCTGATAATAAATATAGGACTTTCTCTCGTCATACTCCTTATGACGATGTACATAAAAAAAGCGCTTGAATTTTCGATATTCCCGACTATACTTCTTCTGACGACGGTTTTCCGACTGTCGTTGAACGTATCGACTACACGAGGAATACTTTCAAACGGCTATGCCGGCGAGGTCGTAAAGACGTTCGGTGAATTCGTAATGGGCGGTGACGCTATTGTCGGATTTATCATATTCGTAATCATAGTAATAGTAAACTTCCTTGTTATCACCAAAGGTTCTGAGCGTGTATCTGAAGTAGCCGCAAGATTTACCCTTGACGCTATGCCCGGTAAGCAGATGGCTATTGATGCTGACCTTAATACAGGCGCAATAACCGATGAAGAGGCAAAGATACGCCGTGCGGAAGTACAGCGTGAAAGCGACTTCTTCGGCGCAATGGACGGTGCTACGAAGTTTGTAAAGGGCGATGCGATAATTTCTATCATCACGGCGCTCATAAACCTTATCGGCGGTGCGGTACTGGGTATGATGCACGGGCAGGATATAAACTCTGTGCTTTCCACCTACTCGCTGGCAACGGTCGGTGACGGTCTTTGCTCGCAGATTCCTGCACTTATGATCTCTGTTGCAACAGGTATGGTAGTTACCCGTGCGGCAAGCACAGACAGCTTCAATGCCGATATTAAAAGGCAGTTTACCTCTCAGCCTAACGTAATGATGATAGCCGGCATTGTTATTGCCGCTCTTATGGTTATCCCCGGCTTCCCGAAGCTGATACTTCTCGGTGTCGGTGCGGCACTGTTTATATTCGGCTGGAGATTATCAAAATCGAAGGCGAAGAAAGAGGCGGCTCTTGCCGCTCAGGCTGAACGTGAAACGCTTGCAAAGATGCAGGATCAGCCGACCTCCGACAATGACTACTACAGGGATATTGACAATGTATTCAAGCTGCTGAATGTTGAACAGATAGAAATGGAGTTCGGCTACAGCCTTCTGCATCTTGTAGACGAAAAGAGCGGCGGTCATTTTATCGACCGTGTGGTAATGTTCCGTAAGCAGTTCGCGATGGATATGGGTATGGTAATACCGTCGGTACGAATGACGGACAACCCCGAAATAAACCCGAACCAGTATGTTATAAAGATAAAAGGCGAGGAGGTCGCAAGAGGAGAAATTCTTTCCGATCACTATTTAGCGCTTGACAACGGAGATGTGGTAAACCCTGTTGACGGCATAGACACCGTTGAGCCTGCATTCGGTATCCCTGCAAAGTGGATAAGCGCAGACAAGAAGGTAATGGCGGACGTTGCGGGATATACGCTTATCGACCCCGTTTCCGTAATGATAACTCATCTGTCAGAAGTCATCAAGCAGCACTGCAGTGAGCTTTTGTCACGTCAGGACGTAAAGACGATGGTGGACAACATAAAGCAGACCAACCCAACTCTTATCGACGACCTTATACCCGGCACTATCTCTCTCGGTTATCTCGAAAAGGTGCTTTGCCTGCTTCTGCGTGAGGGCGTTCCGATAAGGGATATGGAAACTATCCTCGAAACGCTTGGCGACCACGCAGGTGCGCTTAAGGACATTGACATTGTTACGGAATATGTAAGACAGGCGCTCAAGCGTACCATAACAAGACGCTTTGCGGAGGCAAACTCGCTGAGAGTTATTACCGTTGACCCGAAGGTCGAGGATACGATAGTGGCAAGCGTAAAGAAATCCGAAGCAGGAAGCTATCTTGCGATGGACCCCGACCTTATACAGAAAATCGTCAACATAACAAGCGGAGAAATAGACAAGGTAAAGGATGTTATACCGAATATAATCATACTGACCTCTCCGATAGTAAGAATATATTTCAAGAAACTGATAGACCAGTTCATACCGAATATAACGGTGCTGTCCTACAGCGAAATCGACAATACGGCGCAGATACAGGCTATAGGCAATATAGCGATGTAAACGCCGCACGGTCGGAAATATCCGGGAAAGGAGTGTTCTATGGCAGTGCAGAGCAAGGAGCGGCTGAACGAGCTTCTTGAAAAATACAGGCTGACAGGCGATATGAACGTCAGGAACGAAATCGTGCTGATGTATATGGATCTTGTCAAAATGATAGCGGTATCAATGCGTAATATCTACACGGGATATGCGGAAAGCGACGATATTATAAACGAAGGCGTTATTGCGCTTATGGCGGCTATAGACGGCTTCGATCCCGAGAAGAATGTAAAATTCGAAACATACGCAGGTATCAGGATAAAGGGCGCTGTTATTGATTATCTGCGAAAGCTGGACAGAGTTCCGAGAACGCTCAGAAAGCTGTCGAAACAGCTTGACGATAATTTTGCAAGGCTTAATTCCGAGTTGTGCCGTACTCCGACAGACGAGGAGCTTGCGGAGAGTATGAATATGACCACCGCACAGCTTTCAAAGCTGATGGCGAATACGGCAGGAATGATAACGCTGTCGTTTGAGGAACTTTTATACGAGGATAATCTTGACGAAAGTATTTCGGCATCAAGCGAAACCGCCGACGCAAAAATGTATGAGCGTGAAAAAAAGCAGGTGATAGCCGACGCTGTCGCCACGCTTCCCGAAAAGGAAAAGCAGGTAGTGACAATGTATTACTACGAAAGGTTGAAATACTCGGAGATTGCCAAGGTTATGAGCATTACGCAGTCAAGAGTATGCCAGATACATTCAAAGGCTATGCTGACGCTCAAAAACAAGCTGGAAAGCTATATAAACGGCTGAAAGGCTTGCATATTTATGTGAAAACTGATATGATATAATCAAGGGGTCGGAGGTTTACCGGCTCGCTTATAATACGGAAAATCACGCTTTACGAAAGGAGGTGAAAAAACTTGCAGAGAGCATTTTACAATCTGACGCAATCCATGCTTAACCACCAGAGGTCGCTTGACGCTATCTCGAATAATCTAACGAATATCAACACGGCAGGCTACAAGAAGGACGAGATAAGAATGAACACCTTCCAGGAGGAACTTATACTTGTCAGCAACCGCAGAAAGACAAGCGGCAAATTCGTGCAGACGTATGTTGATACAAGCAAGAGCAACCTTGAGCAGAGCAGTTTTGAGTTTACCGAAAGCCCGTTTGATATAGGTATTCAGGGAAACGTGTATTTCAATATACAGGGTACTAACGGAAATGTATATCAGACAAGGTGCGGTCAGTTTGAACTTGACGGAGAAGGTTATTTATGCCTTAACGACAGCGGACGTGTACTCGGTCAAAACGGTGAGATATATATCGGAAACGATGATTTCATTGTTGACAACGAGGGTAATATCCTGAACGAAAACGGCGAGGTAATAGAAAGGCTGAGGCTCAGCTACATACCCGAAAACGCAGACGTTACAAAGGTAGGAAACAACCTGTTTTCTTATGACGGGGATATGACGATACCCGAAGGCGAGAAGTATGATATTATCCAGGGCTGTTTTGAAAAGTCAAACGTTGACGCAAACAAGGAGATTACTTCTCTTATGGAAACGCAGAGATTATTTGAAGCAAGCAGTGCTGTGCTGAAGTATATGGATACTATCAACGGCAGAGCGGCAAGCGAGATAATCAAGCTGTAAAATGACCGGATGTGAGGATATGTCATGAACATTGCATTCTACACGGGTAAGACGGGTCTTATTGCACAGCAGGAAGGACTTAACGTTTACTCAAACAACATTGCAAACGTGAATACGGTGGGCTTCAAGGCTTCCCGTCCGAGCTTTGCGGACTGTATCTATACGGTACAGAGAAATACGGAGCCTGACTGGCAGACGGGTCACGGCGAATATGTGCACAGCACTCAGCTTATGTACAGCGAGGGTGTATTTACATATACCGATAACGACCTTGACTTTGCCATACCGACAGAAGAAGGCTTCTTTGCGGTAATGGATAAGTACGGCGATGTAAACTACACAAGAGCGGGCGATTTCCAGATGTCGCAGATAGGCGACCACTGGGAGCTTGTAAGTGCAAACGGAGAATTTGTGCTTGACTATGAGGGAAACCACATTACAGTTCCCTTTATAGAAGGTACGAGCAAGCCGGACTATGAGGCGCTTACGAAAATGATAGGTGTGTACACATTCGACAACAACTTTGGACTCGAACTTCTCGGCAGTAACAAGATGACTGCTACAGAGAGGTCGGGAGAGGCGGTTGCCGACAGGAGTATCGACAAGATAAGAATGGCACTCGAACGCAGCAATACGGATATTGCAGGCGATATGGTACGCATTATCGAAACACAGCGTTCATACCAGATGAGCGCAAGGGTCGTACAGACAGCCGATGAGCTGGAGCGTATAACCAATAACTTAAGGGGATAAAGCACGATGCTTCAATCCTGAATTTTAACCGTGGGTCTGTCGGTAGATATACCGGCAGGCTGTGCGGTTATATACAGCTATAAGATTAATAATTTCAGAGGTCTATTATGATAAACAGTTACGATGATTTAAGCCCGGTACAGCTTGATGTGCTTAAGGAAATAGGAAATATCGGCTCGGGTAATGCCGCAACGGCGCTGTCACAGCTTCTTGGCAGGAGCATAGATATGCAGGTGCCGCAGGTAAGGCTTATGGACGTAGCTGACGCAATAGAGTCGCTCGGCTCTCCCGACAAGCTGGTGGTAGGAATACTGATACGGCTTAAAGGGGACGCAGACGGAATGATAATGTTCCTGCTTGAAGAGGCGTTTGCGAAAACTATCGTAACGGGTATTATGGGCGAACGCTCGTTTTCGCTGTATGAGCTTAACGCCGATGATATATCGGTGCTGAGCGAAATAGGAAATATAATGGGTGGAAGTTATGTCAATGCTATCGCAAATCTCAGCGGTATGACCATTGATATGTCGGTACCTGCACTTACAACGGATATGCTCGGAGCTATAATGACGGTTCCTGCAACGGAGCTTTCCGAGGCGTATGAAAGGGTACTCATGATAAGCGAACAATTTCTGATTGATTCAGTTGAGATACAATCCGATATGCTTCTTATACCTACGGTAGAGTCGCTGAGGACTCTGCTTGGGAAACTGGGGGTTGAAGACCAGTGAACAAGATAGTCGTGGGGATCTCCGACCAGAAGCTGTGCAAGTCGCCTGATGTACTGGTGACTTATGCTCTTGGCAGCTGCGTCGGGATATGTATGATAGACAAAGTGCTCGGCATAGCGGGACTGGCGCATATAATGCTGCCTGACAGCAGCGCTATACCGAATGACAAGAACAAATTCAAGTTTGCCGATACGGGCATACAGCTTCTATATGAGAGCATGATAAAAAACGGTGCGGCGGCATCGAGAATAACCGCAAAAATAGCAGGCGGAGCGAATATGTTTGCTACCACAACACCTGCTATGTCTATAGGCGACCGTAACGTTGAGGCCACAAAAAAAACGCTGGCAAAGCTCGGAGTGCCGATAATCGCATCCGACACGGGACTTAACTACGGCAGAACGGTATCGTTCAATGCGTCGGACGGCTCGCTTGAGATAATGTCAAGTCTTAAAGGAAACAAGACTATATGACACGACAGACACGATTGACACGATAGATTTACGGCAGGGAGGCACACCAATGGAAAAGACGGAAAGACAAAAAATGGCGGATATATCCATGTCGGAGCTTATAGAACTTGAAAAGGAAGCTACTGAGTCGCTTGACGGCATCGAGCTTAACAATAAGACTATGCAACGCCCGCAGGGAAACAATCCTATGCTGAATGTAGACGCATCGGCAAAGGTGGTTGTAAGCGACAACAAGCTGGAAGCAAATATGTGCGTATTTTCACCGCAGTTTTCCGGCAAGGATATAACAGTGGAAGCTATGCGGCAGGCACTCAAGGACGCACACGTTGTATACGGAATAGACGAGGAACTTCTTGAGGAAATAGCGGCAAATAAGTTATACGACAAGATTTTCACGGTAGCGAGCGGATATGCGGCGGTTGACGGCGAAAACGGCAGGGTAAACAATCATTTTGATACAGACAAGAAGCTGGTGCCGAGAAAGCTGGAGGACGGCAGTGTTGACTATCGTGACCTCGGACTTATAGTAAACGTAAGAGTAAATGACCTTATATGCGAAATAGTACCCGAAACGCAGGGCGAGGAGGGTATGAACGTATACGGTCAGGTGATTGCTCCACGTCCGGGCAGACCTCCGCTTGTACCGCAGGGTTCGAACACGGTGCTTTCGGCAGACGGCACCAAGCTGTTCGCCGCAGACAGCGGAAACCTTGTATATAAGGGCGGAAGGTTCAATGTTGAAACCACGTTCCAGATTTCATCCGACATAGATGTAAAGACGGGCAATATAAACTTCCTTGGCGATGTTCTCATCAAGGGCAGTGTGCAGGAGGGATTTTCGGTAACGGCAGGAAAAACCATAACCGTATTGGGAATGGTGACCGGTGCTACACTTACCGCACAGGGCGATATAACCGTCAAGAACGGAGTTTTTGCAAGCACCATACAGTCGCAGTACGGCAATATCAATATTGCTTTCGGAGAAAACGATACCATAACCACAAGAGGAAACCTTACCAGCACGTCGCTTGTCGGCTGTCGGATAAAGATAGAGGGCGACCTTGACTGCACCAAGAACCCCGGTGCGCTTGTGGGCGGAGATTGCAGTGTGATGGGAAGATTTGCGGTGGCACAGCTCGGTAACAAGAGCTATACGCCTACTATAATATCGGTAGGAAGCACCACAAACCTCCTGCTTGAGATGGATTCGCTCGAAAAGCAGTGTACGGCAATCGATGAGTACATAGAAAAAATAAACACGTCTATCGAATTCCTGCAGGAAAAGAAGAGAAACGGCGAACATCTTGACGCAGAGAAGGAAGCGTATATTTCATCTGCGATAAGGCTCAAGGTGCAAAAGGGAATGGATAAGAAGCCTCTGAGAACGAGGATAGACGAAATACAGAAAATAATCAATGCCAAGGAAACGCTGTCGGTAAAGGTGACAAAGTGCGTTTATCCTAACGTAAGGATAAATCTCAACAGCTTTACCACCACAACATCGACGGAGTACGGCAAATGCAACATAGTCTGCGGTCCGAATGACATCGAATTCAGATAACAGACACTGAGAAAGGCAAATATCATGGCGGCAACGGCAAAAAGCAGATATATGACGGCGGTAAAATGGTTTACGGCATTTGTATGCGCTCTGCTTTGTGCGGCTGCCGTCTGCTGTTTTACGGGAAGCAGTGCAGACGCTGCGGCGGTAACAAACTGCAAGGTTTCGGGGCTGACGACAAGGACCTATACGGGTAAGGCACAGACGCAGTCGATCACGGTAAAATACGGGAATAAAACGCTGAAAAACGGTAAGGATTACACGGTAAGCTATCAGAATAATATAAACGCAGGAACCGCTTATGTTATTATAAAAGGCAAGGGCAGTTACAGCGGAACAGTAAAGCGTTCGTTCAAAATAAACCCTGCGTTGATATACAAGCAGTGTACTTTTTATAAAATCGCCTCGCAGTATTATGCCGGCTCGCAGATAAAGCCTGTTCCGAACATCAAGAACGGAACAACGACACTGAAAAACGGAACGGACTTCACGCTTACATATCAGAATAACGTAAACAAGGGTACTGCGAAGGTATATATAAAAGGTAAGGGCAACTACACCGGAAGCTGTTCGCTGACATTCAGCATAACGGCAAGGCCTGTTTCTACGCTGAAAATCACCGTGCCGTCAGTGACTTATAACGGAAAGGCGCAAAAGCCTGCCGTTACGGTAAAATATAATAACTATACGTTTAAAAATGGTACTGATTATACGTTGAGTTATAAAAATAACACGAAAATCGGTACGGCAACTGTTACGGTTAAGGGCAAGGGAAAGCTCAGCGGAACAAGAAGCGTTACATTCAAGATAAACGCAAAGCCGATAAAAAACGCAGTTATTACATATAACAACTCGCTCACATACAACGGTTCGACGCTAAGCCCTGCGGTTACGGTAAAATACGGAAACGCAACGCTTAAAAAGAATACCGACTATACCGTCGCCTACTCGAATAACGTAAATGCCGGCACGGGAACAATAACGATAACAGGAAAAGGCATATACGGCGGAAGCGTAAAAAAGACCTTTACAATAAAGAAGCTCGGAATATCGGCCACAGCTGTATCGGGAACAGGAAACAAGGTCTATACGGGAAGTGAGATAACGCCTGTACCTGCGGTTAAAGTCGGCGGCAGGATACTGAAAAACGGAACTGACTTTACCGTAAGCTACAAAGACAACACCGAGCCGGGAACGGCAACTCTCAAAGTAACAGGCAAGGGAAACTATTCGGGCAGTGTAGCAAAGACATTTAAAATCACAGCAAGAGCGATAAACGATGTTGAGGTAACCGTACCCGATACGGTATTTACAGGTGTACAGGTAAGACCCGATGTCGTTGTAAGCTACGGCAGCTATCAATTTATAAATAACAGCGACTATACCCTGTCATTCAAGGACAACGTCAATATCGGAACGGCAAGCGTGGTTGTCACGGGTAAGAACCATCTCAGCGGAAGCAGGACGGTAACATTCCCTATAGAAAAGGCGGATATTTCAAGTACGGAGATAGCCGTGAAGAACGCAACGTTTACGGGAAGTGCGGTAAAATCCGACGTTGATGTAAGGCTCGGTAATGTGACGCTTAAGGAAGGCACTCACTACACGCTTTCCTATAAAAACAACGTCAATGCAGGTACGGCTCAGGTGACAATCAGCGGTAAGGGAAGCCTTGAGGGCGCTGTAACAAAGGATTTCACTATTGCAAAGGCGGATATTTCAAAAGCCTCGATTTCTGCAAGCGGAACGTATGCTCCGGACGATGTAAAGATCGGCATAAACGCTAAATTCGGCAATTACACGCTTAAAAGCAGTGACTACAGTTTTACCGCTCCGACCGCTGCGGGAGAGCAGACGCTCACAATAAGCGGAAACGGCAACTTCAGCGGCAAGACCACTGTGAAATGCAATGTTGCAAAGGCGGATATAGCAAATGCCAAATCGTCTTTATCGCTGTCAACCGACGGCAAGGGCTATACTGTAACGGTAATTTATGACGGTATGCTTTTAACGCAGAACAAAGATTATAAGGTAGCTGTAACAGAATCAGGCACAGGCGTCAGTGCGGTTATCACAGGCATTGGCAATTACGGCGGAACAGCGACTATCAGCGGCATAAGCAACGAGCTTGAAGCGTTTGAAAATGCTGTTGTCACAATAGGTAAAGTCATATACAACGGCACGGCACAGCTTCCCTCGGTGACAGTGAAGATAGGCTCTGTCACGCTGAAAAGCGGAACGGACTATATTCTGAGCGCTTATGACAACACTAATGCAGGAACAGCTACGGCAGTTATCACAGGCAAGGGAAAATATGCCGGTGCGGAAAAGAAAACGCAGTTCACGATAGCGCCTGCCGCCATATCATCTGCAAGCATAAGCTGTGAGGATCAGATATATACGGGACAGGGCATCACCGCACAGCCCGTTGTTACATTCAACGGCAAAACGCTTGCTCTCGGTATTGACTACTATATATCGGGATATTCAAACATAGTGAATGTCGGAACGGCTACAGTTACTGTAAAGGGCAAAGGCAATTTCACAGGCACTGCAAAAGGCACTTTCAGAATCGTCAAGCAGGACAACATGGAAACGCTTGTCAAGAAGCGGCTTGATGAGATGATGGAAGGCAAGTGGGACAGGAAGATATATGACTTCTGGCACAGCTATCAGCTTGGCAAGTATTACAACACGCTCCTTACCTCTCCTTGTACCTGCCACTCCTACTGTGAAACGGGCAACGAGGCAGGCTGTACCTGTCTTATAGGAAGAAGTCACGTTCTGAATAATTCCGGCATACAGTGTGCAGGATTTACTATTGAGGTGTTCGAGTATCTTTTCGGCAAAACAAACGGAACGGGCGAAAATACCCTCACGATAAGGAATCGTTCCGACGGAAACTGGACAGAGGCGGCGCTGAAGAAGTGGATGACCGATACGTTCCGTCCGGGCGACTATCTCGCATACGACAACATAAAGTACGGCTATCCGCACTATGTCACGATATACTCTGTTGATACCGACGGTATATGGGTGTACGAGGCAAATTACGGCGGAAGGTGCAAAATCAATTTCCGTAAGTTTACGTTTAAGGAGATTTACGAAGAAACGGACGGTTTATGGCACAGGACACCGAATAATTATGAGTTGTCGGAGTATTGATCTGAATTTAAAGCGGCATGGCGGAGGCTGTGCCGCTTTTTGCTGTGATTGCTTACATTGTAATTTCGTTTTTTCGACAGACTGCAATACGCACCTCAAAACGAGATGCGTATTGCAGCTTGTAGAAAAAGTCTTGTAGTTGATGTGCTTCTACTATATCTTTTAGTATTTATCTATGATAGCAAGCTACCGATAGTTCTTTTTGCGAGATAGCACTTCTCGGGTTCGCTATTCGAATCAATACACTTGTCAATATTGACGAGGGAAAGAACCAAAGAGACTAGGTGCAAGTCTGAGCCTCGCTTACGCAAGGCTCGTGCACTCCGCTAAAGCTACGCTGGACTTGACAGCCCAGTGAAGCAGAGCGAAACGTCCGAGTGCTTGCGTAAGCAAGACTCAGCCCTATACTCTTAGGTTCTCTCCCTCGTGCTCCCTCTTTCCTTACTCACACCCCCACCCCGTCGGGGTGTTGGATAAACTCGAATAACCACCGGAACATTGTATATCCTGTTAATGCAGGGACGCTTAACGCTACATGTCCGCAGGTTAGTACATATATCTCAGGTTAGTGGCGTTTTTTTGAAAGGTTAATGTCAGTGCAGTTGTACCGATATACTCACGAAAATATTAATTTCTTGTCGGTGTGGAAATTGTTTTAAGCGGTGCTGGTGATATATTTCACTGTGTGGCTTTAATAACAATAAACGTTTCAACAGACTGAAATACGCACCTCAAAACGAGGTGCGTATTGTTTTATATTCACTTTTACATTGCCGCTTTCAAGCGCTTCAGTGTTTCTTCTTCACCGAGAAGCTGCATTATGGTATACAGGTCGGGGGAATTTTTTCTGCCGGTTATCGCTACCCTGAGTATTCCGCAGGCGTCGGCAACCGAGCCTTTGTAAGCGTCGGGGTTTGCCTTGTATTCCTTGATGTTGGGGCAGAAGCCTAAAGGCTCTCCGACCGCCTTTACACCGTCAAACCAGGCACTGCTGTCAACCTTGTGGTCATAAGCCGAAATATATGCCGATAAAAATTCCTTGCGCTCGTCGGCTGTCAGCTTTTCGTCAAACTCATAGCCGTCAACACCGTCGCCGTAGAGATACGGGAACATCTCGGACAGATCGCTCCACTTTGCTATATCCTTGCGTACCTTCTTGCCGTTATATTTCCACAGCTTTATGCTTTCTCTGAACTTGTCGGGCGAAGCTGTGATATAAGCGTTCAGCTTTTCATCGTTATCCTTTGCCCATACGCTTATCTCGTCAAAGAGCGTTTCCTCGCTCATCTTCGATATAACGTCACGGCTTACGCTTGCCAGCTTATCCATATCGAACAATGCACCGCTGACGGGCATCTTTTCAAGCTTGAACTTGAACTGCGACATATCGGCATCGGGATTTTTCATTCTCCACTCCTCATAATTTGAGTTTGCGATAGTCATAAGGTATTCAAGCACCGACTGAACAGGGAAACCGGCTTTTGAATAGAACGAAACGCTTGCCTCGGGGTCTTTTCTTTTGCTGAGCTTTCTCTTTTTATTCTCGCCGCCGTCCAGCTTCATTATCGGTGCAATGTGAGCATACTTCGGCATTTTAAGGCCGCTTGCTCTGAAAAGCTGTTCGTGCAGAGGATATGAGCTTATCCACTCATCGCCTCTTATAACGTGGGTAGTACCCATCAGAAAATCGTCTACAACGTGTGCAAAGTGGTATGTAGGGATACCGTCCGACTTTAAAAGCACAACGTCCATTATGTTTTCGGGCATTTCGATATTGCCTCTTATAAGGTCACGGCAGGTTATCTTGTTTTCTGCGTTGCCGTCTGAGCGTAAACGCAGAACGTATTCCTTGCCTGCCTTTATATTGGCTTCTATTTCTTCAATGGACAGATTTCTGCACTTCGCATAGCTGCCGTAATAGCCCATATCGGCTTTTTCAGCCTCCTGTGCCTTTCTTATTTTGTCAAGCTCCTCCGCCGAGCAGAAGCAAGGATATGCAAGGCCACGCTTAACAAGATCCTTTGCAAAGGTCTGGTATATCTCTTTTCTCATACTCTGTCTGTACGGTCCGTAGCTGCCCTTTTCGGCCTCTCCGTCTGCCGCCGCACCTTCGTCAAAGCATACTCCGTACTGCGCAAGAGATGTGATTATCTCGTCTGCTCCGTGTTCGATCTCACGCTTTTTGTCGGTATCCTCAAGACGCAGGTAGAATACACCGTCCGACTGTCTTGCCATACACATTGAAATAAGTGCGGCATACAGACCGCCTATGTGCATAAAGCCTGTGGGGCTGGGTGCGAATCTTGTCACAGCCGCCTTGTCGGGAAGCGTTCTTGCGGGATATTTTGCAAACATATCCTCAGGTGTTGTCTTGATGTCACCGAACAGAAGCTCGGCTAAATAATTGTTGTCCATTTTTTCGCCCTTCGTTTTTTATTTTGTCTTGATAATTTGGTTTTTTCCGCCGAAGTTCTTTTTGCCTATGCGGATTATCTGAAGTATAGCAGGGTTAAGCACCAGATTTATACCAAGCTCTATAAAGAAATTGATGCCTACAAAGCCTACCAGAATAAATACGAATAAGTTTGTACCCTTTGCAAGTTCCGATATATAATCGAAGAAGAACACATAGCTTCCGAGTACAAATATTCCTGTATTAACAACAGGTGCGACTACAGCCGATACTATAACGGCTGCTATCTGATTTTTCTTGCTTATCAGCTTATACACAAAACCTGCGGCGGCACCTGCGAGTGCGCCCTTTAATATTACAGTAATTATCGTTCCGGGTATGTTTACCGCAAGGAACAGATTTGCGTCACCCGTCAGCAGTACGGTCACACCGAAAACAAAGCCGAGCCAAGCGCCCGAGCCCCAGCCGTAAAGTGCAGAGCCTACTACGATAGGTATAAGCGTCAGCGTAATGCTGAATGTTCCGAAACGCAGTCCCATTGATATGAACTGCATAACCACAACTATAGCGGTCAGAAGACCAAGACCTATAATAGTGTTTGTGTTGATTTTGCCTTTTAATGAGTTGTTTGTGTTTGACATAAAAATCTCCTTTGCTGAAGTCCTGTTGTCAGCAGGTACCTCGCAGGGTTGTATATTTTACATATCATCCGCCGTTCAGAAAATGTTCACAGCCGGTAACCGCAGAAATAGCATCTGTCGGTTCCGTCCACAATGCCGCTTACTTCTTCTGATTTTTCTTGTAGATAATATGCAGACCCTCTAATACAAGATCGGGATCGACAATAAGCTCACGTCTGCAAAGCGGAGCTATAAGGCTTGCGTAGCCTCCTGTCGCAACTATTGTAGCCTTTTCTCCAAGCTCCTCCTCATATCGCTCTATCATACCGTCTATCATACAGGCGATACCGCCGATGACGCCGGCACGCATACTGTCGGGGCTGTTTGTGCCTATCATTTTTCCGACAGGCTCAGCGCCTATGAGAGGAAGAGATGCTGTTTTACCCGACAGAGCCTCGAATGATAATCTCGGACCGGGAGCTATCGCTCCGCCGAGCATTGCTCCGCTCCTGTCGAGTGCAAATATTTTAAGGCAAGTGCCTACATCTATGAATATGCAGGGTGTGGGGTACTTGCTTTTCGCCGCTACGCCGCCGCATACAAGATCGCTTCCGAGTACGGAAGGATCGTCTATCTTTATATTAAGTCCTGTTTTGATACCGGGTGAAACGATAATAGGCTTTACGTTACAGAGCTTTTCTATTCCTTTTTCGAGTATGGGGGTTATCGGTGATACGACAGAGGAAATGATACAGCCGGTTATAGCCGCATTTTCAAAGCCGTAAAGGGATAATATATCCTTCAGCTTTATCGCATACTGATCTTCCATTCTTGAAACCTGTGTGTTGAGCCTTGATATAAAGCGCAGTTCACCGTTATTGTCAAAACCGCCGAATACAATGTTAGTATTGCCGACATCTACTGCAAGTATCATTCTTTGCCCTCCGATTCTTCGGATATATCGCTTTCTATTATAGCATCTGTTTTGTCTTTGTCAATATCCCCGTCATTATTTACCGCCTTTGACAGCTTTACGGGTTTCTTTATCTTGAGATAAATCAGAATCATTCCGACAAATACCGCAATGCCGATAACCATCAGTATAAGCCCTGTGCCAAGTCCTGCTGCAAAGAATTTAAATTCGACAACGTGTTCGCCCTCCGACAGCTTTACTGTCATCAGTGCGTCATTCAGTGCGGTATCATAGTCCGTCTTTACACCGTCAACATATACCGTCCAGCCCTTTTCGGCAGGGATAGTGGTAAACAGTATATCACTGCTTTTTGCGTTTACCGTAAAGCGTATGTCGGTCTGACTTACCTTTTCGACCTTTGTTTCGGCATTCTTTTCGTGCATCTGAGCTATTGCCGCTGTTTCCGCTTCCTCATTGTATACGGCGAACTGCGGCTCTCTGATATAAAGGTCGCTCTTTTTCAGCACGAGCTTTACCGTTACTTCCTCGCCCTTTTCAAACTTGCCGAGATTCTTTATATTATGATTGTCGCTCTCAAAGCATACGCCCTTGTATGAGCCGTTTACATAAAGCGAAACCTCACGCTGATAGTCGGTCGGTATGAACATATAGATCTCTCCGCTCTTTGGCGCAGTTATCGTATATGTTACGCTTGCTTCGCCCGTTACATCCGTAAAGCCTATATGCTGATTTTCAAACGAGCCTTTTTTGCAGTTTTCGGCATAAGGCTCGCCGTCTGCGGAAAATACCGTGAAGAATTCTCTGTTTCCTCCGGTCATTGCGTTAAGCAGAGCGTTCTGATTTTCGAATACGTCATACTTTGACAGCTCAAGCTTGGACAGCTTGCTGTTTGCAAGATAGCCTACAGGCAGTGCGTCCTTGTTTTCAGTAATGGTTATATCGTCTGCGGTTTTTATGTTGGCTGTGGATTCGCCTGCACAATCAAGGATATATTTAACGCCGAAAATATCGCAGGTCAGCGGAGTGTTGCCCGAAAACCTTGAATAGTGACCGTTTGACGTGAAGCCGAAAAATCCGAGCATATCAATAGCTCTTGCATTCAGCGTACTGCTTGAGTGCGACAGACCGTACATATTTACAGCCATAGGGTCGTTTACCGAGCGGAAGAAGTTTTTCTCTATTCTGTAGAAGCCGTCATCCTGCGCCTTTATCTCCTCCACCTTTTCACGAAGCGGAAGTATAACGCTTAAATAGCTGTCCCTTGTCGAGAAGGTAATATCCTTGTGCATTTTTGTCAGCGTATTTGTTGCGTTGAAGCAAAGCTCCGCACATATCACTGCGGTTACAAGTATCACGCCTGTCTTTGGCAGCTCACTCTTTTTCATATAATGCCTTGCCGCATATACGGTAATGCCTGCGACCGCCATGAATACTATGGCAGGAAGTGCAACGGTTATACCGTCAAACACCTCACGTCCGTCGCTGTCAAGCGTGGTTATGAAAGTATCCTGTGCCTCTGTGTATATTATGAGAGCAATATAACTTAGCGTAATCGCTCCGACCGTTCTCGCTCTGACCGCTTTAAGCTGTTCAAAGCAATGCGCCGCAAGAGCGACTATGATAAACGAAAGCATAAACGAGTAGCGGTAGGGAAGCCAGTTGGGCATCTGTCCGCCGTGCCATATCATATCGACCGGACGGATATACATACTTACAACAAGCAAGCCTATAAGCGCACCTGCCGCAATTTTCTGCTTGAATTTAAATGCTCCGGAGCAGAAAAATCCTGCCGCAAGCACAAGCGCAAGCGAACAGCAGAACAGTGCCGGCAGACCCTCCATTCTTACCGTATCGTAGGTATTGGGGAACAGCTTTCTTGCTATATCTATAAGATTAAAATTATTAACAAGCGAATAATCCGGCTCGGTGAAGCTGAATTTGCCGTTCTGAAGTGAATTATATACAGGCAGTATCATAAATGCGCTCATCATAGCGGAAACTATTCCGCATATTCCGAAAAACGCACCTTTTGTAACAAATTTTTTTGCGATGTTAATTCCTGTGTTGCCCGTATAGGTTTCAAGCGAAAAGTAACGGCAGATAAAATACAGCACCGAGAAGATTGCCGCCATAAAGCCTATGTAGAAGTTTGATACGAATGCATAGACAAGCGAGCCTATGAGCAGTCTGAAGCGGTTTTCCTTTATCAGCGAATCTATACCCCAGCAGATAAGCGGAAGTGCGATAACGCAGTCAAGCCACATAGGGTCCATTGTCTGCACTATCATATATGCACACAAGGCATACATCGGGGCGAATAAGACCGCCGTTGTTTTTGACAGCTTCTGCGACTTATGTGCAAAAAGCGCAAAGGTAACACCGCACGCACCGAACTTTGCGAGCATCATTGTAAGCAGGCCTTCGGTTATCATACTGCGTGGGAATATCCATACAAGTATATTGAACGGGCTTGCCAGATAATAGCCGATTATACCCATAAACTCGCCCGACAGATTTCTGCTCCACGAGTACATAAGGCTCTCGCCGTTACCTATTACATCATGCACATAGTCAAAATAGAAAACATACTGTGCGTTAAGGTCGAGCGACAGCACCGACTTTTCGCCAAACGGATATATTCCGAACGATATATAAGCTATACCCATCAGTATAACAGGGATAAGAAACGCCGCAAACAGATAACCGTTCTTATAGCACAGGTGTCTGAATGACAGCATTTTTTCTCTGAAATTTGCCATTATTTATTGTCCTCGCATCTTTGTCTGCGTCCTGATTCTTCGCTGACTATATATCTCGGACGCTGTTTTATCTCCTCGTATATCTTGCTGAGATAATATCCCATAATGCCGATACCGAGCATAAGTATACTGCCTATTATAAGCAGAAGAAGTATTACGGTCGAAAAGCCGTCTGCCGCCTTTCCTGTACAGAAATTGACAAGGGTCTGTATGGCCAGTATCACGGCAAATATAAAGAACAGCACTCCCGACCAGGTGATTATCTGCATAGGTACGTTTGTAAAGCTGGTTATCGAACTTATAGCGTATCTGAACAGCTTTCTGAACGACCATTTTGTCTTGCCTGCGTTTCTTGGCGCAACGTCAAATTCGACACGTTCAGTCCTGAAGCCTACCCAGCTTGAAAGCGCACGGAAGAAGGTCAGCCTTTCGGGCATTTCGTTGAGTGCATTGACAACCTTGCGGTCCATCAGCTTATAATCGCTTGCGCCGTCAAGGTCTATAGCCGAACTGTTCTTCATCATACGGTAGAAGGTCTTTGCAAAGAGTTTGTATATTATACCCTCCTTGCCTCTTGACGCTTTGACCGCCTCTACGACCTCCGCACCGTTTTTCCATGCGGCATACATCTTTTCAAGAAGCTCTGGCGGATGCTGTAAGTCGCAGTCAATCACCGCAACGCAATCGCCGTCTGCGGCTTTAAGTCCCGCAAAAACGGCTCCCTCTTTGCCGAAATTTCTCGAAAAATGAAGTCCTCTTATATGCTCGTCCGTTTCTCCGAGCTGTTTTATAAGCTCCCACGTTCCGTCCTTTGAGCCGTCGTCAACGAATATCAGCTCATAGTCGGACAGCGGCGCTAATATACCGCCGAGCCTTTCTGCGGCGGCAGGTATGTTTTCCTGCTCGTTGAAGGCAGGTATAACTACTGAGATCATCTTATTCTCCGATTATATTTATTTCTACTGTCTTTTCACGTTCACCGTCAAAATCCATATATATTATGTACTGCGTAAGGCCGAGTGAAATCTCGCCGTCACAGATAGCGGTAACTACCGAGCCGCCTGCAAGCTGGTGGCAGATAGCCGCTCTGAGCGGTTCTTCCGCAAGGGTAGATACCTTTTCGTAATATTTGAGATAACCGTTCAGCGCTTCAATATCATTTGTTGCGGTGAACACCGACGCAGTGGTGTGCATTGAAGAAATTGATATGATGCCGTTTCTGATATTGGATCTGCGTACGCACTCCATTACATCCTCGGTAAGATCCATATAGCCTGTCTTTGAGGGAATGGTGATGGTGAATGTCTGTTTTACGTTATTCATAAGGCTTATCCTTTCATATTGCGGCACTGCCGCTTTTAATTTAACGTTTTACGTTTGTATTTATTCTTACTCTGCCCGAAGGCGAGGTTACGGCTAAATCGTCATCCTCGGCGGCTCTGCCGTCGCTCATTGCCGCAAGGCCGTTTATATAGCAACGTGTTCCCTGCGAAATGACCGTGTCTGCGTCTGCCGCAAAATCAATATCCACTGTGCCTGTGGAATTGACAAGGCTTCCGCCCGAAAATTCGTCTATATACATATTTATTTTACCGCTGTCGCAGTCGATGCCGAGCGTTCCCGAGCAGGACAGCCTTTCTATATCGGCGCTTCCGCTCTTGCATTTTATATTCACCATATATCCGCTCACCGCACAGCAATGCAGGTCGGATGACGCAGTGTACAGGTTAAGATTTGAAAAAGGCTTGTCGGGAAGCTGTATTTCAATCCTGTAGCTGAACTGCTCACGGGTGAACAGCGTTATCACAAGGCTCGGCACCTGCTCGACTATAAGCCGTCCGCCGTCCTCGTAAATATCAACCTCAGTATCGCTGACATACGAAACGTGTATCAGCTCGTCCGCAGAACGTGTTATATATACCGGAATATCCGTTGTTTCGACAGTAAGGTACTGCGTAAACGGGAAGCTCCCACTCCCGTGCTTTACATTACTGCGGTAATCCTTGTCGATTATCAGCGCAAACATAAGCATAGCGATAAGGCATATCGCCCCGCACAGGAAAAATATGCGGATAAGCACCTGAACCGCCGTCAGCTTCTGCACACGGATATGGCGGAAACGGATATGATCTTTCAGCTTCATTCTTTAGTCTTTGAAAAAAGTCTGTAGACAAAAGATGCGGCAAAGGGGCATATTCTCGCTACGCTCAGAAGTATCAGCCCAAGCCCGAAGAAAAGGCTTGCCGCTCCGAAAAACAGCATCGTATATTCCGACAGGTCGGATACGAAAATACTGCCCTTTCCTATTATGCGTATAAATGCGGACGGCAGTGTTATCATGCCGTTTGCGGTAAGTGCAAGCGCAAATACCATAAGGACAAGTATACCGGTAAATATCACCGCAGATAAGGCTATAAGGCATACGGTCCTGGGAATGCGTGCAAATCTGCATACTGTTTTTGTCTGCATAAAATCTCCTCATATCTATGTCTTATGGGCTGTGTTACGCTTTTTTGCGTCTTATACCCCATTTTGTTTTACAATTACGATTATTATAACATATTTAACTTGCCGTTGTCAAATTGAAGTGCCGATTTCCGCCCTTGTTACGACACGTTTTTCACAAGCACAGGTATAAAATACAAGCTGTAAGCATAACGCAACAAGAAAAAGGGGGAGTTTTTACGGGTTCCGGAGTTGAGATAATAAAGCGAAACGGCGGAATAACCGCTGTCATAAGCGGAGAAATCGGGCATTTTGAAGCATCGGGAATAAGAATAAGAATCGACGCAGAGCTTGAGCGGCTTATGCCGTCTATGCTTATTCTGGATATGTCCGGCGTATCATTTATGGACAGCTCGGGTATAGGGCTTATACTCGGCAGGCAACGCATTATGGAATCGTTCGGCGGCGGTGTGGCGGTAAAGAATCCGTCGCCGTCGGTACGTAGGATAATACAGGTGGCAGGCTTGTCACGACTTATAATAAGCGGTAAAAATACGGAGGATAAAAAATGAAGTGCGAAAATTATGTTAAGCTGTCGTTCCCTGCCCTGTCACGAAACGAAAGCTATGCAAGGGCGGCTGTAGGGGCATTCGTTTCCCAGCTTGACCCGACAGTTGACGAACTGGGGAGCGTCAAGGCGGCGGTTTCCGAGGCGGTGACTAACTGTGTGGTACACGCTTATTCGGAATGTGAAACGGTGGGCATTATAAATATAACCGCCCGTATAAAAGATGAAGAAGTATACATAAAGATAACCGACAAGGGCTGTGGTATAGAAGACGTGAAAAAGGCGATGGAACCGCTGTTTACAACAAAGCCGGAGCTTGAGCGGAGCGGACTTGGCTTTGCGGTTATGGAAAGCTGTTGCGATAAGGTAAAGGTATCGTCAAAGGTGGGAAAAGGCACAACGGTCACGCTCACGTTCCGCTTTGAAAAAAGGGTGCTTAAATGAGCGCCGACAAGGACAATTCGTTCATCACGGAGCATTTCGCACTGGTACATTCGATAGCAGGCAGATTCAGAAATCGGGGGATAGAATATGACGAACTGTTTTCGGCAGGCTGTGTCGGTCTTGTAAAGGCAGGCAACAATTTTGACGAAAGCAGGGGGCTGAAGTTTTCAACGTATGCGGTACCGGTCATCATGGGGGAAATAAAACAGCTTTTCCGTGACGGCGGTACGGTAAAGGTGAGCCGCAGTTTAAAAGAGCTGTCGCTGAAAATTTGCAGGCTCCGTGACGAACTTATTAAAAACGGCGAAGAACCTCATATTTCGGTGCTGGCGGAAAAACTCGGGATAACGCCCGAAGAAGCATCGCTTGCGCTTGGGGCTTCGCTTCCGCCTGTTTCATTAAGCAGTTATGACGATGAAGAAAACGACGAGGGCAGTTTCGACCTGCCCGTTGAGCCTGAACAGCCGAAAGCGCTTGACAGAATGGCGCTGCGACAGCTTGTTTCCCGTCTTGAGCCGCTTGACCGCAGGCTAATAATACTGCGTTACAGCGAGGAATGTACGCAGAGCAGAACAGCAGAAATACTGGGAATGACGCAGGTGCAGGTGTCACGCAGAGAGAAGAAGATACTGGAGGGATTGAGGAAGCAGTTATTGTGTTGATGCGGCAGGTTGCCGCTGACAATTCGCCGTTCTTTTTGCCTCTGCTTTGTCGAGATTACGTTATCGGCGGATATCTGTGACAGAACGATCGGATATGCGCATAATCACCAAAACCGATTCGGGAGGGGCAAGCCTCTCCCGTAGCATTTGCCACCACTTGAACCTTCATTTCCGTTTATAATTATCAGATAGGTGCATAGATTCTTTCTTTTCTACACAATCACCAAAACCGATAAGTTCTGTAGGCTTTTTTCTCTGCATTTTGACGGTGATGTAATATAATGTAAATTCGTTGTTCGAAAGCGTTTGTGAAAAGTCAACAAAAAGCGTATGTAAGGTTTATGTAAAAAGATTATAATAAACAAAAAATGTTGAAAACTCGGTTGAAACTGTTGAATTGCAACAGGGGCTGTTGGGATATACAATAGGTACAAAGAAAAAATCTACCGACAGGAAAGGAAGTTTTCAACTATGTCAAACGAAAGATATGAACTTAACAAAAACCTCGCCCAGATGTTAAAGGGCGGTGTAATAATGGACGTTACAACGCCTGAGCAGGCAAGAATAGCACAGGAGGCAGGCGCTTGCGCAGTTATGGCGCTTGAGCGTATCCCTGCCGATATAAGAGCCGCAGGCGGTGTTGCAAGAATGAGCGACCCTGCTATGATAAAGGGCATTCAGAACGCAGTTACAATTCCCGTTATGGCAAAGTGCCGTATCGGTCATTTCGCTGAGGCGCAGATACTTGAGGCTATCGAGATAGATTATATAGACGAGAGCGAGGTTCTTTCTCCCGCAGATGACAAGTACCACATCGACAAGACAAAGTTCAACGTGCCTTTCGTATGCGGTGCAAAGGACTTAGGTGAGGCGCTCCGCCGTATCTCAGAAGGCGCTTCTATGATAAGAACAAAGGGCGAACCCGGTACAGGCGACGTTGTACAGGCTGTAAGGCATATGAGAATGATGCAGCAGGAAATCCGCAGGCTGACATCTATGTCAAAGGACGAACTTTACCAGGCCGCAAAGGATCTTCAGGTCGACTATGAACTTGTAAAGTATGTTGCGGAAAACGGCAAGCTCCCCGTTGTAAACTTCGCCGCAGGCGGTGTCGCAACTCCTGCCGATGCCGCTCTGATGATGCAACTCGGCGCTGAGGGCGTATTTGTAGGAAGCGGTATCTTCAAGTCGGGCAACCCCGCAAAGAGAGCCGCCGCTATCGTAAAGGCTGTTACAAACTACACTGACGCTAAGATGATTGCAGAACTGTCGGAGGATCTCGGTGAAGCTATGGTCGGCATAAACGAACAGGAAATCGCTCTCCTCATGGCAGAACGAGGCAAATAAGGCGGCGGGTCGCCGCTGACTATTCCGACCTTTGCGGCAATGTGCCGCCTCAAATTCCGACCTTTTTAAAGGTTGGTGCGTTGCTAACGCTATCAAAACGGTCGGAGATAAACGATATTTGGGCTTATTGCGATTTGCGGCGGGTCGCCGCTGACTGTTCCGACCTTTGCGGCAATGTGCCGCCTCAAATTCCGACCTTTTTAAAGGTCGGTGCGTCGCTAACGCTATCGAAACGGTCGGGGATAAACGATATTTGGGCTTATTGCAATTTGCGGTGGGTCGCCGCTGACTATTCCGACCTTTGCGGCAATATGACGCTTCAAATTCCGCCTTTATTAACATTAGAAATAAGTAAAGGCTTGCAAAACGGCGGATTTATAAAAAGTGCTGAGCAAAAAGAAGATGGCTGTAATAAACCGCTCAGCCGAAAGGACACAACTAATGACAGTAGCAGTTCTTGCGCTTCAGGGCGCATTTGCGGAACACGAAAAAATTCTCTCAAAGCTCGGTGCAGACAGCTTTGAGATACGTCAGAAAAAGGATCTTGACCGCAGCTTCGACCGCCTTATAATTCCCGGCGGTGAAAGCACGGTACAGGGAAAGCTGCTCCGTGAACTTGATCTTTTTGACGGCATAAAGAGCCGTATCGAAGGCGGTATGCCTGTCTACGGCACCTGCGCAGGTCTTATCCTGCTTGCAAAATCTATCTCAAACGACAGCGCACAGCACCTGCAGACAATGTCCATTGTTGCCAACCGCAACGCTTATGGCAGACAACTCGGCAGCTTCCATACCGAAGCGCAGTTTGAGGGTATCGGAGAAATTCCTATGACGTTTATCCGTGCGCCGTATATCGACAAGGCTTATGACGATGTACAGGTTCTCTCGGAGGTGGACGGAAAAATAGTAGCCGCAAAACAGAAAAATCAGCTTGTCACAGCTTTCCACCCGGAACTTGACGGCGATACAAGAGTACACGAGTATTTTCTGAATATGTAATCTATGCAAATTATACGGCAAGGCATATAAAAACGTCGGAGCGTTTTTTCGCTCCGACGTTTAATTTTTATTGCTCTTTAACCGCCGTTTCGCCACCAGTTTGGGTCGGCTTCTTGTGATTTCCGGCTTTAATACGGTTTATTATAGCGTAACCGATTATCACAACAAATATCAAAGCTCCGATTATCTGTGATGTCGAAAGCCCGAACAGATGTCCTCTGTAATCATCGCCACGGAAAAACTCAAGTATAAATCTGCCTATTGAATATATGAACATATAAAGCAGAAACAGCTTTCCTCTGAGCTTGTTTTTATTGAGCAACACCAGTATCACGGCAAAAAGACAAAGGTTGAATCCCGCCTCGAACAACTGAACAGGGAAACGGTTCACTCCGTTTGCCGACTCAATTATACTGTTGTGGAAAGTAAATCCGAATTCGGATTCGACACCATAACAACAACCGCCGAGAAAGCATCCTATTCTGCCGAAGAAGTGAAACAGCGGTACTGCCGCCGCAAGTATATCGGCATAGCCGGTGAAGTTTTCGAGCTTAGTAGCTTTTGCATAAATATATCCTGCAAGTATTCCGCCGAGAAGTCCGCCATAGAACACCTGACCGCCAAAAATCGCACTTAAAAGATATATAACATCGCCAAAACTTTCCGCTTTACCGAACAGCCACAACTTATCCGCATTTGTAATGCCGTAGAGCAGATGTCCGCCTATCAGAACTCCGATCACACTGAATAGCAGCAGAATAACAATCTTAACCTCATTCAGTTTCTGTTTTTTTGCCATTATATACGAAAAAGCTCCGGATGTTAATGCACCGATAAGAGCCATTATCATATAATAGCCGTATTCTTTACCTAAAAACTCAAAACTACCTAACATTCTACCCCTGTTTTCTCATTTTGATAAAACTAAAACCACCTGAAGAGCAGGTGGTTTTAGTCCGTTTCTTCACTTAACGGTTTTTCAACCGTATGTAGCCGGTTAACTTTTAACCTTAATTAAAGTACTTGCTGAGCTGGCTTGCTGCACCAACTAAATCAGCATAACCGGGATTCATGCAACCCATAGGACCTGCTACAGTGCATACGCAGCTTGCACAAAGAACACCGATAAAACCAAAGCAAACGCCTACTATACCAAGTATAAGACCTGCTATAGCCATACCGCTGGCTTTTCCCAAAGCACCCTTTGACTGAGTCATTCCTATAGCGCCTAATACGACACCGGCAATAGCTGCAAGGAATAAGAGCCATGTAATTAAAGGCATCGAAGAGAAAAACAGTGCCAGTACACCGAGTATGCCACAAATAAGGGCAACGATTGATATTGTGTTATTGTTCTGCATAAATAACCTCCTGAAATCAATAAAAATATGCGGAAAACCGCTACGGTAAAATCTACCGTTACAATGATTTTATCACACAACTATCACAATGTCAAGATAATTTAATTTATTTAATCAAATTCGTTATACTGCACAAATTCTGACAATGCTTTACCACATTTTGCGCATAAAGGTCGAATTTGTATATAACGTGTCTTTTGTCAAGGTAAGAAAGATGTTAGCAAACTGTATAATTCAGTGAATTTGATAAAATGCAAAAAGCTGTCCGTCAAGACAGCTTTTGCGATGGCTATATAAAATTGGGTATAGAAATTTCTGAATTATTCTGCGAACATAGGTGTTGAGAGGTAACGGTCGCCTGTATCGGGGAGAAGAACAACAATGTTCTTGCCCTTATTCTCGGGGCGCTTAGCAAGCTGTGTAGCCGCATATACAGCCGCACCGGATGAGATGCCGACAAGTAAGCCCTCTTTTCTTGCAAGCGTTCTGCCTGTAGCGAATGCGTCCTCGTTTTCGACTGCGATTATTTCGTCATAAATCTTGGTATCAAGCGTTTCGGGAACAAAGCCTGCGCCGATACCCTGTATCTTATGAGGTCCTGCAACACCCTTTGAAAGCACGGGCGAGCCTGCAGGTTCAACCGCAACTACCTTTACATTCGGGTTCTTGCTCTTGAGGTACTTACCGACACCGGAAACCGTACCGCCTGTGCCTACGCCGGCTACGAAGATGTCAACCTTGCCGTCTGTATCTTCCCATATCTCAGGACCGGTTGTGTTGAAGTGAGCGGTGGGGTTTGCACTGTTTGTGAACTGGCTGGGAATGAATCCGCCCTCGATCTGCTGTGCAAGCTCCTCTGCCTTTGCGATTGCGCCCTTCATACCCTTTGCACCGTCTGTAAGTACAAGCTCCGCACCGTATGCCTTGAGCAGATTACGGCGCTCAACGCTCATGGTTTCGGGCATTGTGAGGATTATTCTGTAGCCCTTTGAAGCGGCTACAGCGGCAAGTCCTATACCTGTGTTACCGCTTGTAGGCTCGATTATAACTGCACCGGGCTTGAGTGCGCCCTTAGCTTCGGCATCGTCTATCATCGCCTTTGCGATTCTGTCCTTTACGCTTCCTGCGGGGTTGAAGTATTCGAGCTTTGCGTAGATGTTTGCGGGAAGCTCGTTCAGAGCTATGTAGTTGTTGAGCTTTAATATGGGTGTGCCGCCTATAAGGTCTGTGATCTTGTCAAATGTTCTCATTGTGATTTTCTCCTTTTCGATTCATAATCTGTTATACGTTAAGTTTAATTTTCGTTTGTTATTCTGTCGGTATAAAACTATATGTTGCATTTACAACAAAAGTATATCTGTCTTACTTTGAAGATGCTGCTAAAATCAACATCGGAAACCGCTGATATATCTTGTCATGTCCTTGTTCATATCCTTACCTCGTTTTCGGTTCGGTTTAATCTCTAAAAGCCTATCGACTTTGTAGGCTTTATTATATCACTGCTTTTGCGATTTGTCAAGGGGATTTTGAAAAATTATTGAAATTTTTCCTGCATAACATAAAATAATGCTGTATTTAGAAAATAATCGCCGATTTCTCATCATAACGAATATGCCGGCTCAATGCTAAAAAGCTATCTTGAACGAAAGCTTTTTGCATTTTGATTATAAAGCAACTTCAAATAATTGCTGAAAATCCGCATCATAACGTTATCCGATAACCGCATTTTGCAAGTTATCAATTCTAAACTTGCACAAACGTGCTTGTGCTATAGCACAAAACCCTGTAAAACCGGTTGACCTTACTGCTTTTCGGTAGTACAATACAGGTAAAGAAAAAACATGTACCGCAACGGCGCAGGACGATGAAAGTTCTGCGCCGTTTTGTTTACAAAGGAAAGGATGACGTACAAATGTATGAATGCAGTTTAGACAGAATGAAGGATAAGATCTCCACTTTCAGCAAATTCGGTGATGCAGGCCACGGCGGTATCACACGTTACTCGCTCTCACCCGAGGCTATTATGGCCCGTAACGAGTTCATCAAGCGTATGAAGGCTATCGGCGCAGAGATCGAGATAGATGATGTTGCTAATATCTACGCAACGCTCCCCGGCACAGACCCCGACGCAAAGCGTATCGTAATGGCTTCACACTGTGACTCGGTAAAGAACGGCGGTAACTATGACGGTATACTCGGTGTTATGTCCGCTATGGAGGTACTTGAAACAGTACACGAGAAGAACATCCCCCATAAGCATCCTCTCACCGCTATGATATGGACAAACGAGGAAGGCTCGCTGTATCCGCCTGCTATGATGTGTTCGGGTATCGTATGTTACGATTATCTGCCCGAAGATATCAGATGCAAGTTCGGGTATGAGGATATGATGAATTCAAAGAGTATCCTTGACAATACATCGACATTCGGTGAAGCACTTGACAAGTCGGGCTTCAAGGGCGACAAGAAGTACCGCCTGTCACCCGACAGATATATGTATATGTTTGAAACTCACATCGAGCAAGGTCCTATCCTTGAAGATGCAGGAAACGATATAGGTGTGGTTGACTGTGTACTGGGTATGTTCAACTACAGGCTGAAGTTCTACGGACAGACGACCCACGCAGGCACATTCCCGATGCCCAAGCGCCGTGATGCATTCTTTGCCGCTTCACAGGCTCTGTGCTATCTGCATGAGGAAATCGACAAGCTCGGCTACAGCGACCTTGTTTACACAACGGGCGAGGTTGTATGCCACCCCTGCGTACATACCTGTGTTCCCGACTTCTTCGACTTCTCGTTCGACTCACGTCACGAGGATCCCAAGGTACTTGAAAAGGTACTGGCTATTGTAAAATCCTGCGAGGAAAAAACGTGGGCAGGCTGTACCTGCAAGGTAGAAAAGGCTTGGAACCGTGATACTGTCTACTGGGATAAGAAGCTGGTAAGCTATGTAAAGGCATCCGCAGAAGAATGTGGTATCAAGCACCAATATATCCACTCAGGTGCAGGTCACGACGCACAGTTTGCCGCATATATGCTCCCGACAACTATGATATTCGTACAGTCGAAGGACGGTCTTTCACACTGCGAGCCGGAATATTCAAGCCCCGAGCATTGCACTGAGGGCGCAACGGTTATGCTGAATGCCGTTCTCAAGGCAGATAATGATTGATTATAATGACAACCACTTCTTTTTTTGGTATATTTCCTGACTGATTTTGCTTTATTTGATTTACTTTCACCCGCTTTTACGGCGGGTGATTTTTTGCGGATAGCGTTCATTGCAGGCGGTAATTAAAAATAGAATAATACAGTCTGTCGATAAACCTCTTGTTTATCGGAAATGGGGTCGCAGGGGCATTGCCCCCGACAGGGACTAGGGGCGGTAGCCCCACACTCAGCCCCGGCACGGATGCCGGGCGTGTATGCACAAAGGCTCTATGCAAGGACGCATACAAGTGGTCGAACAAAGTCGGTGCAGGACGCACCGACAACAAACGACCACGATTGCAGAGATGCAGAGCCAACCAAGCATACACAGCCCTTCGCCGTGGGGAAGGGGTTTGGGGTTAGGGATTGAGAACAAGCACTTTTTTGGAAAAACAGACTTTTTCTACAGTCTGAGAATAATAAGACTTGATTTTTTATTTAAACTATGGTACAATAGTACAGTATCAGAAATAGAACCCGTGATTATGGGTGTAAGCCCTGTGCAAGGGAGTCCTGTGAACCATGTCAGGCGGGGAACCGAGCAGCATTAAGCAGTTATGACCTGTGCCGCAGCAAGTTTACACTCATAATCATGGGTTCTATTTTTGCGTATCGTTTTATTTACCGATTATTATGTACTTTTTCACGGGAGGTTAGTTATGCATCTTGCTCTTTATCGTAAGTATCGTTCTGCCACCTTTGACGAAGTAATTTCGCAGGAGCATATAACCACCACGCTGAAAAATCAGATAAAGGCCGGCACTCCGGCTCACGCTTATCTGTTCACAGGTTCGAGAGGTACGGGTAAGACCACCTGTGCAAAGCTGATGGCAAAGGCGGTAAACTGCTTATCTCCCGTTGACGGCAACCCCTGCGGAGAATGTGAAAGCTGTAAGGCGATAGCCGCAGGCTGTCCGGATATAATCGAGATGGACGCAGCTTCAAACAACGGTGTTGACGATGTAAGGGCGTTGCGTGACGAGGTTATGTACGCTCCGACTGTCTGCCGCTATAAAGTTTATATAATAGACGAGGTGCATATGCTGTCCTCACAGGCATTCAACGCACTTCTGAAAACCATAGAAGAACCGCCGCCGCACGTTATATTCATACTTGCGACTACCGAGATACACAAGGTGCCTGCGACTATCGCATCAAGATGCCAGCAGTTCCGCTTTTCAAGAATTGACGTAGAAGAAAGCACAAAGCGGCTGTGCGAGATAGCAAAAAAAGAAAACGTAAATATAACCGAGGATGCGGCAAGACTTATTTCAAGATTGTCCGACGGCGGTATGAGAGATGCGGTTTCGCTGCTCGACCAGTGTATAAGCGTGAGCGCCGACATTGACGAGGAAACCGTAAGGACTACCGCAGGCATAGCAGGAACGGAGCATCTGTTCACGCTTGCACAGTGCATACACGAGCAGAATGCGCCCGAGGCACTGAAAATTCTCGACGAGCTTCACAATCAGTCGAAGGATCTTATGCTTCTTCTTGACGAGTTGTTGTCGCATTTCAGAAATCTGTGCATACTGTCGGCAACGAACTCCGACTTTTCACTTATCCCTGCAGGAAGCGGAACAAGAAACGATCTTGCAAGGCAGACAAAGGAGTTTACTCTCGGAGAAATAATGCGGTGTATGGATATACTGCAGGACTGCATTGCGAGAACTCCGAAAACGGCAAAGCGTAAGACGGTTGCCGAAATGTGCCTTATAAGGCTGTGTACGCCACGTCTTGACAGCGACACATCGGCATTGTCGTTAAGGCTTGAAAAGCTGGAGAACAGGCTCGACAAGCTGTGTGACGGCGAGATAAGCATTCAGCCGAGAACCGCAGTGCAAACCGGCGAAAGCACAGAAAAGCATATACCGGCGCAATCCGCAAAGCCCGTAAGCGTAACCGGCGACAGACCGCAGGATATTATTGCAGATACGCTGAACAGGATAGAAAATAAAATCACATCCGCTGATGATAAGCAGAAGGACGTGACAGCTCCGACCACTTCGGTACAGCAGAACGGTACAGAGCGGAATGCCGCAGACAGCAAGCCTGACTGGCTGTTTGAGGGTACCGGCGGTACTGATGATAACGCAAGCGCAGGAAACGAAGACACTCCTCCGTTTGATCTTGACGAACCGCAGGTAAGCGTTGCTCCGCCTGAGCCCGTTCCGCAGGAACAGGCAAGCAATACAGGCGGCAACGGCGACAAGCCGGACTGGCTGTTTGAGGGTACGGGCGGTGCTGATGAAAACGCAAGCGCAGGAAACGAAGATGCTCCTCCGTTTGACCTTGACGAACCGCTGGCAAGCGTTGCTCCGCCTGAGCCCGCTCCGCAGGAACAGGCAAGCAAGACAGACGGCAACGGCAACAAGCCGGACTGGCTGTTTGAGGGTACAGGCGGTGCTGATGAAAACGCAAGTGCAGGAAACGAAGATGCTCCTCCGTTTGACCTTGACGAACCGCTGGCAAGCATTGCTCCGCAGGAACAGGCAGTAAAGACCGGGAATAATCTTCCCGAACAGCATAAAAATAATCTGTCGGCAGGCAGTGCGCAAAGTACCGGTAATGCCGATCCGCAGGTAACCGAGATACTCGACAGACTTCCCGTTATACTGCAGGCTATACTGGGACAGGTGCAGGTGACGCTCGGTCGGGATACGGTGAATATCAGCGGTTATCAGAAATTCCAGTATGATTTCCTGACAACAGGCGACTCGAAGGAACGGCTTGAGAAAGCCGCCGAAGAAGTAACAGGCAGAAGGCTTGTAATGACCTTTGACAATAACGGCGATACAGCCGAAAGCAAGGATAAAAGCGACCCTGTTTCCGATTTCTTATCAAGAGCGGAAAAAATGGGCGTAAAAATAAAATACAAAAAACCAAAAAATTAAGTCGTTGACTTAAAGATACGAAAGGAAAAATCACAATGAAAGCAAGATTACCCAAGGAATACCAGAACAGAGGCGCAAACAACATGAACAGCATGATAAAGCAGGCTCAGAAGATGCAGGAAGACATCGAGCGTGTACAGGCTGAGCTTGAGGCAAGAGATTTCACGGCTTCTGCCGCAGGCGGTATGATTGAAGTTACAATGAGCGGTGCAAAGGTACTCAAGGAGGTTAAACTCAACCCCGAGGTAGTTGACAAGGACGCTATCGAGGATCTTCAGGACGTTATCGTAGCAGGCGTAAATGCCGTTATCACACAGATTGAAGAAGTAAGTGCCGCAGAGATGGAAAAGGTAACAGGCGGAGTTAACATTCCGGGACTTGTTTAATGGCTGAATATAATTCTCAGCCGCTTATAACGGCGGCGCAGGAATTCGCCAAGCTCCCCGGCATCGGTCTTAAAACGGCGCAGAGGCTGGCATATTATATACTGAACGCCCCGGAGGAAGAAGTGGAGCAGTTTGCGTCCGGAATTCTACGGGCAAGACGCAGTATGAAGCTGTGCAGTGTATGTCAGAATATCTGCAATACGGACAAGTGCGATATATGCTCGGACAGCCGCAGGAACCACAAGGTTATATGCGTTGTGGAAAGTCCCAAGGACGTTTCCGCCATAGAACGAAGCGGCGGCTTTGACGGAGTGTATCATGTACTTCACGGGCTGTTGTCACCGATGAATTCGATAGGTCCGCAGCAGCTTAAAATAAAGGAGCTTATGGCAAGGCTGTCGGATACGGACGAGGTCATAATGGCTACAAGTCCGACTATCGAGGGAGAGGCTACGGCAACATATCTTTCAAGAATGATAAAGCAGCTGGGAGTAAAGGTGACCCGTCTTGCGTATGGTCTGCCTGCGGGCGCATCGCTTGAATATGCGGACGATGTTACGCTCCAGAGGGCGCTTGAAAACCGTAACGAAATATAATTTTCTTCGGGAAAGGAATATAATAAATGACACAGGAACAGTTGAACACGATACAGGAACAGACAAAGAAAATAACCAACCCGAAACTGCTCGAAGTGATGAGGACGCTTAAAAAGTGCGCTGAAAAGAAAACAAATCCCGAGCCGCAGTATCAGGTGGATTATATCGACAATCTGATGGAAGCAAGACTTCTTGCCCCTGTAACCGTGACGGATATGTCGGGTGAGAACGAAAATCAGATGAAGGTACAGTTCTCGCACCTTACAAATCCTCAGAACGAGAAATATTTTATGGTGTTCACCGATATGGAAACAATGCAGAAGAACATCAATGATATAAGCAAGATCTGCGTGATCGCCGTTACATATAAGGATCTTTCCGCTATGCTGTCACAGCCGAAGTGTGCTATGAAGGGCTTTGTTATAAATCCCTTCACCGAGAACATTATCTGCGGTCCTCAGCAGGCAGCGGTCATAGCAAATTATATAAGGCAGAAAAAATTCAACAGCGGCGAGCTTACTGTCATAAACGAGGTTACGGGCGTGCCTGACACTGTTACCAAGCCTATAACGAGCTATTTTGACAGCCGTAAGGATATCAAGAAGGCATATATTATGAATATGCGCAAGGTAAATCAGCTCAACCGCCTTATAATCGTGGATTTCGAGGGTGAGGACGACAAATTCGACGACTTTACCAAGGACTTTACCGAAAAGGTACTGAAGGATATAAACGACGAAAAAGCGCCGTTTATGATAATGAACTTCAATCAGCCTGCCGCAAAACAGGCGACAAAAGAAAAAGTTCCGTTCTATGTAAAGGTTTAAAATTCGAAAATATTGCTATTTACTGTTTTATCCCCCAACCCCTGACCCCTTCCCCCAAAGGGAAGGGGAAATAGCATGGGCTGCCGCCCATGACAAGCAAGGACGCTTGCAGTCAGTCGGACACAATCGCTATGCAAGGATGCATAACGACGGCCACACAAAGCCGTTGCACGATGCAACGGTACAAAGGCTGTCGATGCACAGACGCAGCGACACAATCGACTGACGGCCTGCATTGGGGCTACGCCCCAAACCCCTTTTATGTAACAATAGCATAGATTTTCGACAATATAAAAAGAGGCTTTTGCCTCTTTTTTGTTTATTCTGCGGAAATTTTCTTTAATTTTTTGCATTTACTTGACGAAAAAGCGGTTATGATATATCATTATACTGTATAAATAGGTCTACGGACCGGACGGGAGAAATCATGAAAAACATTATCTCTGCTTCAATGCTTGCGAGCGACCTTACAAATATAGAAAAAGAAATCCGCCGTACCGAAAACGCACAGGTCGAGTGGCTTCATATAGATGTTATGGACGGAGTTTTCGTTGACAATATAACCTACGGGAACAACGTGGTTGCCGCTATGCGTAAAGTGAGCGATATATATTTCGACACGCACCTTATGGTGACCGATCCCACAAAGCTTATACCGCTTTTTGCAAAGGCAGGAAGTAATATGCTTACTATCCACCTTGAAAGCAAGGGCAATACGGAAGAAAACCTCAGAGCGATAAGAGAAAACGGTATGAACGCAGGACTTGCCATAAAGCCTGCTACAGACTGGAAGGAAGTAATACCTTATCTGCCGCTGTGCGATATGGTGCTTGTAATGACCGTTGAGCCCGGCTACGGCGGACAGGGATTTATTCCGCAGTGTGCCGACAAGGTGGCAATGCTCCGTAAATACTGCAACGAAAACGGATTTGACAGAATGAATATACAGGTTGACGGCGGTATCAACACGGCAACCGCCGCAACAGTTAAAGATGCCGGTGCAAACGTACTTGTAGCAGGAACATATCTGTTCAGGGCAGTGGATATGAAAGCGGCGGCAGACGCTATACGCTAAAAGCAATCGGGCAACAGCTCAGTTGCCTTGTCTGTAAGCAGAGTGTAATATTCCTCCGTGTCGCTCATACGGTTGAAATCCGTATATAACGGAAGGCGGTACTCCGACACGATGTGCCGTATAATTCCGATGCGGCTTTCGGACAATCTGCTCTGCGGCAGGTGAATGGCAAGACGGTAATCTTTCCCGTCACGGTCTGCGTATAAGGATACACGGTCTGCGACAGCCTTGAGCGCCTTGCAAAGCCTTGCGAGAACGCAAAGCTCTCCCTCGCAGATGACCGCCGTAAGCGGCGGTCGGCAGGATGTGTTTTTTCCGGACGGAGTGCCTTTAATGCAGGAGATATATAAGGTACAGCCTCCGTCGCTTTTTGGGAAAGCCTCGACAAGCAGACGTTCTCCGCAAAGCCCGAGATCATGATCTTCGCTGAGGCAGGATATAAGTCTTGACAAGGCAAGCTCTGAGGTACGGGAATCGCCCGAAATATCTTCGCATTTAATGCGGTATCCGTCCATATCCGACGGATTTAGCGTAATTTTTACGGTATTTCCCGCAAGCTCATCTATCTGCATGGGACACCTCCTGTTAAACCGGTTAAACAGCTTATAGTCTGAAAGGACAAAAAGATATAATGAATACAACCACAAATGAAGCTCTTCTTAAGAAGATAGACGAAGCTCCTTTGCTGATGTCAAAGGAGGCGGCTAAGAAAAAACTGCGTAAGCCGAGAAGCATATACGGCGATCAGATACTTTTTATGCTGGCGATAACCGTCATTGCCACCTGCTTTTACGGTATGAGGGTAGTAACAGTGTGCGCCTGCTCGGTGCTTGCCTGCATACTGACCGATATGATCGGCTGTTTCCTTTCAAAGAAGGAATACGGTGTAAAAGACCTGTCAACCATAGCCTACGGTATGGCTCTTGCTCTTATGCTCCCTGCAAGCGTTGAATATTATGTCGTGATAATCGGCGCAGTGCTTGCAATTACGGTAAAGCATATATTCGGCGGCAAGGACAACTATATATTCAATCCTGCGGCGGTTGCGATAGCGTTTCTTATAATCTGCTATCCGACACAGGTGCTGATGTATCCGCAGCTTGACGCTCATCCGGAAATATTCGGAGATGCGGGAACTCTTGTAAGCGGAATCGAGAGCAGTTTTATAAAGAACGGCGCAATGCCGTCGCTGACTCCGCTTGAGATACTTATGGGAAGGTTCCCCGGTCCTATGGGAACTACTCATATACTCGTGCTGATAGTAAGCGGTATCTGCCTTATCTGCAGAAGAAGCGTGTCGCTTTCCGCTACTGTGGGCGGAATAGCCGTAATGGGCGTGCTTTCCTATCTCACAAGCAGTGTTGAGCCTGCTATGGACGCTGTTATATTCCGTTTTATAAGCGGATTTGTACTGTTCGGCTTTATATTCCTTGCGAGCGATCCGCAGACGCTTCCGTTTACTAACGGCGGAAGGGTGCTGTACGGCATAGCGCTCGGCGTAATCACGGTCATATTCAGAAATTCCGCAAATATCGAGGGAATATTCGTGTTCTCTCTACTGATAGTAAACGCTCTGTCGCTGTATCTTGACAAGCTGGCATTCGTAATAGGCGTACAGACAAAACAGCTTTTAAGATACCTTAGGCATAACCTCGGCTCGTTTGAGCGAATGACAAAGGATGCAAAGCAGGGTAAGACACCGGAGCTTTCGGATACGCAGGAAATTATGATTGAACCTGTTAATTATAATATGCCCCCTATCGACAATAAGGTCACAAAGGTAAAACGTCATAAAAAGTCGGTAATGGAGAATATTTCCGACAAAATATCGGATACGGTAAAGAAGAAGAAAGCATCGGCGAAATCCGCCGACGAAAACGAAAAGGAAAAGGAGGCGCAGCATGGCTCAGGCAAAACAGATGAAGCCGGAAAAGACACGGAAAAGTGACTTTAAATTCACCCGTGATCTTATAGACGGACTGGCAAAGCAGAATGTCGTGCTGATGACAGGCATTGTAAACGCACCTGTTATAATCGCCGCTACGACCTTCAAGAAGGGCGTGGTAATCGCTCTTGCTTTTGCGATAATATCGTTTCTGACGATAGTTACCTGTTCGTTTGTACCGAAAAAAATAGTTTATACCCTCAGAGTAATTATATATGCGCTGGTAGGCTCGGTCTATTATATCCCGACCGTACTTCTTTTAGAGCAGATCTTTCCGCTTACGGTCGAGCTTATAGGCATCTATATGCCGCTTATAATTACAAACGCTCTTATCTTCTCGAAAACGGAAAGCCGTTTCTATCTTGAGGACAAGCTGAAAATGATAATCGACGTAATTTTCTTCATAGCGGGCTTCGGCGCAGTGTGCGTCCTTACCGGAGGCTTCAGGGAACTGATATGCTTCGGCACATTTGCCGGAATAAAGCTGTTTGATTTCAAGATTGCGGCTTTTGAATCTCCTTTCGGCGGATTTATACTTGTCGGAATAATGGCAGGTATGTTCAGGGCGCTTTACAACTATCTGCGTAACCGCAGAATAAGGCTTAACAGCGAGGAGCATAACAAGGCGGCGGCTCACACCTACCATTCAAGCACCGAAAGCAAGCCTGCTGCACCACATCTGCTTTCCTCGCAGGACGACAACGTAAAGGAGCGCAGTGATGGATAAATTAGCACTTTTTATCAATACGGCTATGCTCGCTATGTTTGTCGAGAATGCGATATTCTCCCGTGCGCTCGGCACAAGCGTGGCGTTCTACGCATCAAGAAAAAAAGAAAGCATATTCGGACTGGGGCTCGGCATAACATACGTTATCGTGGTTTCAAGCTGTATAACGTTCTTTATAGACGGGTGGCTTGCCGACTGGCAGTATTTTTATGTTGTTATGCCGCTTATATACACGCTGACAGTGAGCATAGTATATACGGGCAGTCTGCTCCTCCTGTGGAGATTCCTGCCAAAGATATTCAGAAACATCAAGAAATACGTTCATCTTTCGGTGTTCAATGCGGCAGTGCTGGGAGCATTGTTCCTGAACACGACATATCACGCTGATTTCTTTTCGTATATGGGATTCGGTGTCGGAATAGCGGCAGGCTTCTTCATTGCGGTGTTCTTCCTTCATATCGCAAACGAAAGGCTCAATTCTCCGCTTATTCCCGAGGCATTCAGAGGAATGCCGATAATGATGGTTTTTGTCGGCATTATGTCACTTGCATTCTATGCGCTGACAGGATATAACACAGGCGCTATCTGATAATTTCTAAAATGGAGATACTGATATGAGCAGAAAAAAAGGATTCAAGGTAAAACGTTCAAGAAGAAATCTGTATAAAAAACGTAAAAGCACCGGCAGGAAGATATTTGACGGGGTTCTTTTCGTTGTGATACTGGGCGCATTTGTCTTTGTGGGATACTCGGTCGCTTCTCCGCTGATAAAGTTTTTCGGCGGAAACGGGGACAATTCCTCTGTGAGCGAGCCTGCGTGGACACCGCCCGAATCGCTCCCCGAAACATCGGACAGCAATTCGCAGGCGAACACTTCGGACAACACGTCCGACAACTCAGGCGGCAGTGACACAACAAAGGATAACACCTCCTCAGCGCCAAGCGAGGTAACATCGGATTTTGCGACGGTCGCTCCCGACTCCGCACTGAAAAGCGATGCTGCACTGAATAAGTTCCTTGCCTCAGCAAAGGACGGCGGTTATAACACAGTTGTATTTACGCTTAAAAACACCACAGGCGAGCTGTTATACAAATCATCGCTTAAGGCTGTAAAGGACAACACAGACGTAAATAAGGGCAGTCTGACGGCGGCTCAGATAGTAAAAGCGTGCAAAACGGCAGGAATCACTCCCGTTGCGGCTATAACAACGCTTTACGACAGAAAGACACCGTATCTTTTCGATAATGCAGGATATATAATTGCAGACGGAAACTGGAGCTGGCTGGACGCCGCCGCCGATAACGGCGGTAAACCGTGGACTACTCCCTATTCTGCAGATGCGGTAAATTATTATGCGGATATATGCGGAGAGCTTGCAAAGGCAGGATTTGCCGATATTGAGCTTGAAAACACCGTCTTCCCGAACTTCCAGTCCTATGACTACTCGCTGTTGTCAAAGGAACTGCAGAATGCCAACAGAAACGAGAAATTAGCCGTTCTTGCGGCATCGTGTGCAAAGAAAGCAAAGGAAGGCAACGCAACCGCAACGGTTGAAATAAAGGCCGACGCACTGCTTACAATGTCGGCAACGACTTATGACGGTACGGCTGAAATATGGTCTGCGAAGGATAAGATGGGTGACAGCAGGGTGCTTGTCACAATGGATATGTCGCTGCTTGGCACAAAGCTTCAGACCTCGGCAGACAAGACGGTAACGGTTGAAAAGGACAAGGTCAAGGCGATAAATCAGATATTCACGCTTGTAAAGAAGACTGTCGGCGACAAGGAAATATCGGTCGGAATAACAGGCAGTGCGAATTTATCGGCAGATGAAATCAAAAATTGTAAAACGGCACTCGAAAAGCTCGGATTTACCGATATAAGATTCGAATAAATACACAAAAGTGCTTGCATTTGCGGCACTTTTAAGGTATAATTAGAGAATAACGAAAGAGCGAATATCGCACGGAAAAGAAAGGAATACAAAATGACAGAATTACTGACATTATTATCAAGCGGACAGACAGCAACAACCACAGGACAGGGCGGAAACGATATAGTGAGCATTCTCACAATGCTTATCCCCCTTGCACTTATGGTAGTTATATTCTACTTCCTTATCATAAGACCCGAAAAGAAGCGTAGCAAGAAGATGCAGGAAATGCTCAACAACCTTGAGGTTGCTGACGAAGTAGTAACAACAGGCGGTATTGTCGGCAGAGTATTAAGAGTTACAGATGATACTGTACTTATCGAAACAGGCTCTGACAGAACAAAGATCCGTGTATTAAAGAGCAGCATTGCTGAGAACAGAACTGTTCACGATGATACAGAATCAAAGTAAAAAATTATTCTGAGGTATTATAAAAAACACCCTCATGGCATCAGCTGTGAGGGTGTTTTTTTGCAAAAAAAATCCATCGTACTTGCCGGTAATCTTCCGGGATAGTACGATGGATTTAACTTATTGTACCGATATGCGATATTATGCGGTTACATATCGAACAGGTTTATCACTTCAATACCTTTGGCTTCAGCCATGCGTACCGTCTGACCTGTGCCGCTCCTGCTGTTGTTTTGGTCATAATATGCCACACAGCAGTCTGCAAGCTCTGTCAGGCGTGCGTTACGCTGTTTCATACAGTCCTTGGTGTATTCACTGCCGATATACTCAATGCTGTCAGCCGCCATAATTATCGCATAAAACTCCTGCTTGTCGTTGTAGCTCCAGTTCTTTGTCTGCTCCTCGTTTGAGCAGGGGAGTACAAGGTGGAGCTTTATATCGAGTGCCTTGCGTTTTCTCAGATACAGCACCATATGAGCACACATAGTGTCGAAGCCGAGAGCGCCGCCGCAGTAGAAGTCGGTAACGCCACGCTTGACAAGTCCGCATATTGTGCTGTCAAGCAGAGATTTAAGCGCATACATATCCGAGCTGTCAATTTTACGATGCCCTGTAAAGCAAACCGATGTCATACGCAAAGCCTCCTTTTAGTTACGATAAAAAGAAAAATAAGCCGTATCTGCGTCTGACAAATACGGCTGATGTGCTAAAGCAAGATGTAAATCAGTCTTCAACCTTTTCTTCGATGAACTTAACAATGTCACCGACAGTCTTGATCTTTTCAACCTGATCATCGGGGATCTCGATATCGAACTCTTCTTCAAAGCTCATTACGAGGTCTACTACGTCAAGTGAATCAGCGCCGAGGTCGTCTGTGATGCTTGCAGCCTCAGTAACCTTGTCTTCTTCAACGTCGAGCTGGTCAACGATTATCTTTTTTACCTTATCAAATACCATTTGAAATCTCCTCCGTGTTTTTAAAAAGAAATTTTCTTTCGTTAATATTATACGGCATTACGCCGAAATAATCAAGTCGTATTTACAACAAATACATTAAAAAAATGTCTAAATTTACAGGGTGTATTTCTACACTTTGCACAACTTTCAAAGGGTTATTGAAAGCCGTTGATTTACCGTCCGAAATAGCGAATATGCCGTAGCATATTATGACCGCCGGTAACGTAGGTTACGCAAATCACAAGCCGTCAGAACGGCGAATTTGCCGTGACTTTCAGTTACTCGGAAAACATACCGATTTTGCGGAATTTCTTGTAGCGGTTGTCAAGCAGGGTAGGAATATCTATCCTTGACAGTCTTTCGACCGCACTTATAAGATATTCCGATATATTGTCCGCTGTCTGTGCAGGGTCTGTATGAGCACCGCCTACAGGCTCGGCGATTATCTTGTCGCACACGCCGAAATTGTACAGATCGTCTGCGGTGATCTTCATAAGATCAGCCGCTTCCTTTTCTCTTGAAGGGTCCTTCCATAGAATAGAAGCAAAGCCTCTGGGAGAAATTACGGAATATAAAGCGTGTTCAAGCATAGCAAGCTCATCGCATACGGCAAGCGCAAGTGCGCCGCCGCTTCCGCCTTCACCGAGAACTACCGATATAACGGGGGTTTTCAGCGTCATAAACTCGGCAATATTCTTTGCTATAGCCTCGCCCTGACCTCTTTTTTCGGCTTCAACTCCGCAGAATGCGCCCGGTGTATCAACAAAGCAGATAACGGGTCTGTGGAACTTCTCCGCCTGATATGCAAGCCTGAGCGCCTTTCTGTAGCCCTCGGGATGAGGCATTGAGAAATTCGACTTCTTGTTTTCCTCAAGGTTTCTGCCCTTTACCTGTGCAATCACTGTGACAGGAGTGCTGTTAAGAGTAGCTATACCCGATAATATTGCGGCATCGTCACCGTAGTGGCGGTCGCCGTGAAGCTCGGTGAAATGGTTGAATATAGCAGGAATATAGTCGTTTACGGTTGGACGATTCTTTTCTCTTATTATCTCAAGATGCTGTGTAGCAGTCATATTTGACATTATCATTACCGTCCTTTCAACCGTGCTGCCAGTCAGCGCCGATTTTTTTATAGTTATGCAGTCTTAATATATTCGACAGCGTTTTACGCATTGAGCGTCTGTCGGCTATCGCATCAACAAAACCGCTTTCAAGGAGAAATTCTGCCGTCTGGAAATCATCGGGGAGCTTCTGCTTTATAGTGTCCTGTATAACACGTCTGCCTGCGAATCCTACAAGCACCTTAGGCTCGGCAAGGATTATATCTCCAAGACTTGCAAAGGACGCTGTAACACCGCCTGTTGTGGGGTCGGTAAGCACCGTGATATAAAGTCCGCCTGCATCGCTGTGACGTTTTACCGCACCGCTTGTCTTTGCCATCTGCATAAGGGAGATTATACCCTCCTGCATTCTCGCACCGCCCGACGCTGTGAAGAGTATAACGGGTAGCTTATGCTCTGTGGCATATTCAAACGCTCTTGTTATCTTTTCACCTACAACACTGCCCATGCTCGCCATCATAAAATTGGAATCCATAATGCCGATGACCGCACGGTAGCCTCGTATAGTGCATTCGCCCGTCACTACTGCGTCCTTAAGTCCCGTGCTTTCCTGCATACCCTTTATCTTCTTCTCATAGTCGGGGAAGCCGATAGGATTCAGTGACACCATATTTTCGTCAAACGGCTTGAAGCTGTCCTTGTCAACCGTTATATCAAGACGTTCCTTAGCGGAAAGCCTTGCGTGATAGTTGCAGACAGGGCAGGTTTTCTTACGCTTTTCAAACTCGTCCATATAGAACACGTTCTGACAGCGGGGACATTTGAACAGCAGGTCCTTGGGTATTTCGGGAGCGGAGGAATCCGCCACGTCCTTCTGTTCCTCATTAAAACGGTCCTTGACCATTTTAAACAGATCTTCTAACAATTAAAGCACCGCCTTTTCGTTTGCTTGTGGCATTATCAATAATTCGTCAGATCCTTGCGGTTAAGGAAGCCTATATCGAAATTACCGCTTTCGACATCCTCGTCACGCAGGAGATTGAGCTGGAAATCAATGTTGGTGTTGATACCCTCTATGAGAAATTCGGAGAGGGCGACCTTCATCTTCTGGATAGCCTCTTTTCTGTCCTCGCCCTTTACAAGCACCTTTGCTATCATACTGTCATAGTAAGGGGGTATCTCGTAGCCCTGATATACCGCCGTATCAATACGCACGCCGAAACCGCCGGGCATATGAATCGACTTTATCTTACCGGGGCAGGGGCGGAAGTTGTTCTTAGGCTCTTCCGCATTTATACGGCACTCGATAACGTGACCGCTGAGCTTTATATCCTCCTGCTTATACTGCAGGGGAAGTCCTGCGGCGATGTTTATCTGCGCCTTAACAAGATCCACACCGGTCACCATTTCGGTTACGGGGTGTTCGACCTGTATTCTTGCGTTCATCTCCATAAAGTAGAAGTTTAAATCCTTGTCTACAAGGAATTCTACCGTTCCTGCGTTTGCATAGCCGCAAGCCTTTGCCGCTCTTACTGCCGCTTCTCCCATTCTCCGACGGAGATCCTCTGTCATAATGGGGCTGGGGCTTTCTTCAAGCACCTTCTGATTACGGCGCTGTAACGAGCAGTCACGCTCACCGAGATAAATTACATTTCCGTGCTCGTCCGCAAGGAGCTGTATCTCGACGTGTCGGGGATTTACAATGAACTTCTCGATATATATATCATCGTTTGCAAAGAACTGTTTAGCCTCCTGCTTTGCGGCGGTCATTGCCGCTTCAAGCTCCTCGGGCTTTTCGACAAGTCTTATGCCTCGTCCGCCGCCGCCTGCGCTCGCCTTTACCATTATCGGATAGCCGATCTTTGCGGCTATCTCCTGAGCCTCCTCAAGCGTCCCAACAACACCGTCGGAGCCGGGAACTACGGGAACGTTGTTTTCTATCATCGTCTTCTTTGCGTTTGCTTTATCACCCATAGCATCCATAGCGTCAGCGCCCGGACCTATAAACTTAATTCCGCACTTGTCGCAAAGACGTACAAAGTGGCTGTTTTCGGAAAGAAAACCGAAGCCGGGATGAATTGCCTGTGCGCCCGTTATCTCGCAGGCGGCAAGCAGTGCCTTTGAATTAAGATAGCTGTCCTTTGACGGAGCAGGTCCTATACATACCGCCTCGTCAGCTATCTGTGCGTGAAGCGCAGTCTTGTCGGCTGTCGAATATACTGCGACAGTCTTTACTCCAAGCTCTCTGCACGCACGGATTATTCTTATCGCAATCTCGCCTCTGTTGGCGATCAGAATCTTATTGAACATACAGCGTTTGCCTTCCGTTTACTTGATAGCAAAGGTGATCTCTGCGGATACCGCCTTTTCACCGTTTACTGTGGCAAGAGCCTTGCCGACACCGATAGGACCTTTGACCTTTATTATCTCAACTTCGAGCTTTAAAAGATCGCCGGGTACTACCTGTCTTCTGAACTTAGCGTCCTTGACGCCGCCGAACAGACCTATCTTGCCCTTGTTTTCGGGGAGTGCAAGCATTGCCACTGCGCCTGCCTGTGCAAGCATCTCAAGCATAAGTACGCCGGGTACTACGGGGTATCCGGGGAAGTGTCCCTTGAACCAGAACTCGTCCTCTTTCATATACTTTGTGGCAACCACACGCTGACCGGGTTCCATTTCTTCGATAGTATCAATAAGCAGGAACGGATCTCTGTGAGGGATTATCTCCATTATCTGCTCTTTATTCATAAGCGACATATACAGTCCTCCGTTATTCTATTATGATGAGCGGCTGACCGAATTCAACAGCCTCTCCGTCCTTTACGGCAATCGACTTTACAGTGCCGGAAATATCCGCCTGTATCTCGTTCATTACCTTCATACTCTCAACGATGCATACCGTGTCGCCCTCGTTTACCTTATCGCCGACCTTTACAAAGGGAGGCTTTGTGGGGGAGGGGGCAGAGTAGAATGTGCCGACAATGGGGCTTTTTATGCTCTTGCCTGTATCGGCAGGTGCCGCAGCAGGAGCCTGTGTCTGCGGTGCAGATGTCGGTGCTACGGGAGCAGCCGCCATAGCCATAGGAGGCATTGCGGGCATCACAGGAGGTGCGGGAGGGGGATTCTTCTGACCAAGTTCAAGCTCGAACTTGTCGTTCTTTACATACATATAGGACAGACCGCTGTCCTTCATAATACCGATAAATTCCTTTACGGCATCGGTAAGCGAATTAGTTTCAAACTGCATATTGTGTCAACCTTTCTCTTAGTCCTCTACGGGAGCAAATGCGATACAAGCGTTATGACCGCCGAAGCCGAGCGAATTGCTGAGTGCGCCTGTTATCTTCATATCTCTCGTGCCGTCAGCCGCATAGTCAAGATCACATTCGGGATCTGCCACCTTAAGACCTAATGTGCGGTGCACCTTGCTGTTCTTTATCTGAAGGGCGCAGGCTACCGCTTCTACACCGCCTGCCGCACCTAAGAGGTGACCTGTCATTGACTTTGTGGAGTTGATGACCATATTCTTTGCGTGTTCGCCGAATACCAGCTTTACAGCGGCTGTTTCGGTCTTATCGTTCATGGGAGTTGATGTGCCGTGTGCGTTTACATAGTTAAAGGTTTCGGGCGCTCTGCCTGATTCCTTTACAGCAAACTCCATAGCCTTTGCGCCGCCCTTGCCCTCGGGGTCGGGGCTTGTTTCGTGGTAAGCATCGCAGGTAGCACCGTAGCCGATGACCTCAGCATAGATGTTTGCGCCTCTTGCCTTCGCATGCTCGTATTCTTCAAGAATTACGATACCGCTTCCGTCGCCGAGAACGAAGCCGCTTCTCTCTGCGTCAAAGGGGATGCTTGCTCTGTCAACATCGGTCGACTTTGTTATAGCGTGCATATTGTTGAAGCCAGCATAGGCAAAGCCTATCGAGCATTTCTCAGTGCCGCCTGCTATGGCAACGTCCATATAGCCGTTCTTTATAGCGTGGAATGCCTCGCCTATAGCGTGTGTACCGCTGGCGCAGGCAGATACTGTGCAGTAGTTTATGCCCTTGAAGCCTGTACGGATAGCAACCGTACCTGCCGCCATATTGCCTATCATCTTGGGGATAGTGAATACTGAAACTCTCTTGTTGCCCTTGTTGTGATATGCGAGAAGCTCTTCCTGCGTTGTTTCCATACCGCCTATACCTGAGCCGATTATTACGCCGCATCTGTAAGGATCGAGATCCTTGAAGTCGCTTCCTGCGTCCTTTATAGCCTTGTCAGCCGCATATACGGCATACTGTGTGATTATATCTGTACGGCGAAGCTCTTTCTTGTCAAAAAGGCCGTCTGCGCTGAAATCCTTTACGGAAGCCTTTACGTTAAGCTCTTCGCTCTGGCCGGGGAACCACTGCTCTAATGTAAAGCCGTGCTTGCCCTCCATAAGACTGTTCCAGAATTCTTCCTTGGTGTTTCCTATGGGGCTTACTACGCCCACACCGGTAATTACAACTCTGCTCATTTTTTGTATTTCCTTTCGTGGCTTGTCTTTACATTGATAAGCCGCCGCTTATCTCTATTACCTGACCTGTTACATAGCTTGCGTCCTTTGAAGCGAGGAACGATACAACGCCTGCTATCTCTTCAACTTCGCCGCATCTGCCCATAGCTATCTGCTTTACCATTGCCGCTCTCAGCTCTTCCGAAAGAGCATCTGTCATTGCTGTGTGGATAAATCCGGGCGCTACTGCATTACAGGTGATGTTTCTCGGACCAAGCTCCTTTGCGGTGGTCTTTGTCATACCGATTATAGCCGCCTTTGTAGCGGAGTAGTTCATCTGACCGGGGTTGCCGTAAAGACCTGCTACGCTTGCAAGGTTGATAATCCTGCCGCTGCGCTGTTTCATCATAACAGAGCCTGCGAACTTTGTCATATTGAATACGCTTTTCTGGTTTACCGCAACAACGAGGTCGTAGTTTTCTTCGCTCATTCTTACAAGCAGACCGTCACGGGTTATACCTGCGTTGTTAACGAGTACGTCAATACTGCCGAAATCGGCTTTTACGCTCTTTACGAATGCTTCACACTGATCGTACTTTGATACGTCAGCGATGTACTTTTCGCACTTTACGCCTTCTGCTTTTATCTTGTCGATTATATCGTTGTTTTCAAAGCAGCTCTCAGCGATGTCGTTTAATGCGATGTCATATCCGTCCTTTGCAAGACGGAGAGCTATTGCCGCACCTATTCCTCTTGCAGAGCCTGTGATGATTGCAGTTGCCATTGATTTTCTCCTTTGTTTTATCGTTTTATAGTTTTATCTTACCTGTTCAGCAGTTTTTCAGCCTCTGCGAACATTTCTTCCACAATTTCCTTTGCAGGCTGTACCTTCTTTACCATACCTGCGATAGCGCCGCATAAGAACGAGCCTTCCTCAAGGTTGCCGTCCTGTACTGCCTTACGCAGTGAGCCGAGCGTTATCTGCTCGAATTCATCGGGTGTTATCGTTCCGTTCATCTCGCCGCTTGCGAGCTTCTTCGAGAACTTTGTCTTTACGTTACGGCAGGGGTGACCTGTCGTTCTGCCTGTTACTATACTGTCTGTATCCTTTGCGTCAACAACAAGCTGTTTATATGTAGGATGGATCTGGCACTCCTCAGCGGCAAGGAATCTTGTTCCTACCTGTACGCCCTCTGCGCCGAGCATAAAGCTGGCGGCAATTCCTCTGCCGTCTGCGATACCGCCTGCGGCGATAACGGGGATGGATACAGCGTCAACTACCTGCGGAACAAGGCACATAGTAGTATTTTCGCCTATGTGACCGCCCGATTCTGTTCCCTCCGCGATTACTGCGGACGCACCGCTTCTTTCCATTCTCTTTGCAAGCGCAACACTGGGTACTACGGGGATAACCTTGATACCTGCGTTGTTCCACGCCTCCATAAACTTGCCGGGGTTGCCCGCACCGGTCGTTATCATCGGAACCTTTTCATCTATAACGAGCTGTGCAAGATCCTCTGCGTTGGGGCTCATAAGCATTATATTAACGCCAAAGGGCTTATCTGTCAGCGACTTTGCTCTTCTTATCTGATCTCTCAGATAGTCAATAGGAGCAGAACCGCCTGCGATTATACCTACTCCGCCTGCGTTTGAAACAGCCGATGCAAGTGTGCTTTCGGCTATCCATGCCATACCGCCCTGAAATATGGGGTATTTTATACCGAGTAATTTTGTAATCCTTGTTTCCATTGTTTTTATCCTTTCAGCTGTGGATTAATATTCGAAAATAGTTGCGCCGTAGGTAAGTCCTGCACCGAAGCCGACAAGGCATATCTTCATGCCACGCTTAAGCCTGCCCTGGCGGTCAAGCTCCGCAAGGCACATAGGGATACACGAGCTTGATGTGTTTCCGTGTGTTTCGAGGTTTGTGAACACCTTGTCAAGATCAACGTTCATCTTCTTGAGTGCGGACTGGATTATTCTTATATTCGCCTGATGGGGAATAACAAGATCTATATCATCAAGAGATACACCGGAATGTTCGCATACATATTCTACCGCATTTGCCATAGCGTCAACGGCGAACTTGTATACCGCCTTTCCGTCCATCTGTAAATAACGCTCCTTGTTCGGAGTGTCTATTATATCCTTAAGGCAGTCGTCACCCTTGAAATAGGGGTTGTTCCTGTCATAGAAGTTCTTGCAGTAAAGGCTCTGGAGCATATCGCCCTCTGCGCCGGAGTGGCTGTAGTATTCCTTGCCCTCTCCCTTTTCGATAACTACCGCACCTGCGCCGTCACCGAAAAGTATGCAGCTTGCTCTGTCCGTATAGTCTATCTGACTTGTCAGACGTTCGCTGGCTACAATCAGCACCGTCTTGTAGGTATCGTTTGCAAGGAAGTTTCTTGCAATGTCAACCGCTGTTATAAAGCCTGTGCAGGCAGTATTTACATCCATACAGGCACAGGGCTGTGCGCCGATGAGGTTCTGTACAAGGCAGGCTGTGTTCGGATAATAGAAATCGGGCGAGCAGGTCGAAACGATGATGCAGTCTATATCCTTCGCCGTCTTTCCTGCGCTTGCAAGTGCGGCCTTTGCCGCCTCGGCAGCCATCATGAAATTGGGCTTGTCGGGGCTCATACGTCTTTCACGGATACCAGTCCTTGTGGTTATCCATTCGTCTGTAGTATCAATGAACTTTGTGAACATTTCATTGGTGACTACGGTTTCGGGAGTGTATTCTCCCGTACCCAGTATCGTTATACCGTTCATATCCTTTTCCTTCCGTGCGGCATTCCTGACAGCCGTATATTATATATTAATTGTTGATTTTATTCTCTTTTTGTTGTATAATAAATCAGTAACTGCGGATTTTATCGTCCGCAGGGCATAGTTACCCCATAAGGCAAACGTGCTTATATTTCATTTTACTCTATTTCGGTACTGTTTGTCAACAATTATTTGCATAATTGTATCGCAACAGAGTAAACAGTGACATTATATTTCAGAATTTCTGCAATATATGACAAATTATACCGTTAAAATAATTAAACCATAAGGAGAAACAGAAAAATGGCAGATAAGACAAAAACCATATTCCTTTTTTCAGGACAAGGCTCGCAGTACAAAGATATGGGTAAGGAATTTTACGATACCATACCCGAATGCAAAAAGGTAATCGAGCTTGGCAGTGATATTCTCGGCTTTGACCTTGCCGCTAAGATATTCGGCGGAGATGAAAAGGAGCTTTCACGCACGATAATCTCACAGCCTGCTATACTCGCAATGTCGCTTATGGCGCTTGAAGCGGCTAAATCAAAAGGCATTGAGGCATCGGCTGTTGCGGGTCATTCGCTCGGCGAATATGCGGCAATGGCGGCAAGCGGTATGCTGACATACGAGAACGCATTCAAAGCAATCAAGTACCGTAGCGAAGCTATGGACAAGGCGGCTCAGGCTAACCCCGGAGGAATGGCGGCTGTTCTCGGTCTTAAAGCTGACGTTATAGAGCAGACTTGCAAGGAGATTGAGGACGGCGGAGAATATGTTACTCCCGTAAACTACAATTCGCCCGTACAGACCGTTATCGCCGGCACTGCGGCAGGTATTGAAAAGGCTAAGGAAGCGCTTTCGGCAAAGGGCGCAAAGCGTATAGTTCCTCTTGCCGTTTCCGCCGCCTTCCACTCAAGGCTCATGGCAGGCGCATCGGAGGAATTTGCGGTAAAGGTAAAGGATATCCCGTTCAATGCGCCCTCGATGAAGTTCTACTGCAACGTATACGGAAACGAACTTACAGACTTCTCGGATATGCCCGCTTATCTTGCAAAGCATATCTGCTCGCCCGTAAGATTTACATCAGAGCTTGATGTCATCTCGAAGGACGGTTACGATACCTATATCGAACTTGGTCCGGGCAAGGTGCTGACCGGTCTTGTAAAGAAAACTCTTGACGGCGTTACGGCTGTAAACGTTGAAAACATTGATACGCTCGAAAAGGCGGCGGCTCTCTGATGATTGAGAGTATAACGGCGCTTGACTTGTCGATACTCGACTTTATCCGTAACACGCTTTCAAGTCCGGTTGCGGATATTATAATGAAGTGCCTCACATACAGCATAGAGTACGGTGCAATGGCTATCCTTGTGTTCATCGTTATGATGTTTGTTAAGAAAATGCGTAAGACGGGCTTTGCGGTAATGGGAGCGACGCTCTCCGTACTGCTGTTCGGCGAACTTATCCTGAAGCATATAGTCTGCCGCCCACGCCCGTTTGTCGTAAACAGTGCCATTGACATTATCATAAAAGCACCGTCGGGATTTTCGTTCCCGTCAAGCCACACGGCGACCTGCTTTGCTATGGCGACGGCAATATATCTGTTTCACAAAAGGCTCGGTATTATCGCATATATCTATGCATCGCTGGTCGCATTTTCGAGAATGTACCTTTATGTACACTATCCGTCGGACATTTTCGGCGGAGTAATACTCGGTATATGCTGTGGCATAGGGGCGACAGCGCTTGTAAAGCTGATATGCAAAAAGACAGAAAATCAAAGAGAATCCGAAGCAGAACAAAAGGAGCAATAAATATGACGGAAAACAAAAACGTATTCGGCATTCTGGGACACCCTCTCGGTCACACCCTTTCGCCTCAGATACACACAAGGCTTTTTGAAATATCGGGCGAGCAGGCGGAGTATAAAATTCTCGACACTCCCCCCGAAAAGCTGACAGACAGTTTTGAATATTTCAAAAGTCTGACAGGCTTCAACATTACAATTCCCTATAAGATAGATATAATAAAGATGTGCGATACGCTTGACGATACGGCCAAGCGTTACAACAGCGTAAACTGTATAGCAAACGTAAACGGCATTTCTACGGGATACAACACCGACTGCACAGGCTTTACAAAGGCTGTCGGCGCAATGGGTATGACCCTTACAAACAAGGTATTACTGCTCGGCTGCGGCGGCGTAGGCAGAATGATGGCTATCGAAGCTGTCCGTGAGGGCGGCGAGCTGACTATAGCGGTAAGAGATGCCGACATTCCCGTTGCAAAGGCTTTATGCGAAGAAATAAAGCAGAATTATAACAGCGCAAAGGTCGGATTTTGCCTGCTGAGCGAAGTAAAGGGCGACTTTGACCTTATGGTAAACGCTACTCCAGTAGGTATGTATCCGAATACAGACGCAAGCCCGCTTACCGAGGAAGCACTGGGCAGAATAACGCTGAACGGCTTCTTTGACGCTATATACAATCCCCGTGAAACAAAGCTGATGAAGATGGTTTCCGACAAGGGCGTGAAGAAGGTCAGCGGCGGTATGCAGATGCTTGTATGGCAGGCGGCTGTGGCTCATACTATATGGAGCGGCGCAGAATACACAGCAGAGCAGGTGCAGGCTATCTCGGACGAAATGATGAGGCTTGTGTAATGCGCCCCGTGTATCTATGCGGCTTTATGGGCTGCGGTAAAAGCCATATAGGAAGAATGCTCGCAAGAGAATGTACGGCTGTGTTCATCGACCTTGACAGATACATAGTCGATAATCAGAAAATGACCATCCCCGAAATATTCGCTCAGAAGGGCGAACCGTATTTCAGGGATCTTGAGGCGCAGTATATAAGAAACTTCAGAGGAAGAACGATAGTCGCCACAGGCGGCGGAGCAATACTCCGTGACGAAACGGCAGAGTTTGCAAGGAAGCAGGGCGTTGTGATTTTTCTAAACGCAGGCTTTGACACCTGCTATGAACGTATAAAGAACGATTCGAACCGTCCTCTTGTAGTGAACAACACGAAAGAACAGCTTAAGGCAATCTATGATTCAAGACTGCCCGTTTACAGAAAAAACAGCACCTTTGAAGTGAATGCAAACGCATCGGACAGAATAATCGCAGGCGAGATCATAAAGCTGGTCGAGCTTGACGCAAAAAGGCACAGGAAAACGAAAGGATAAATATGTACATTTACAATGCGAACGTCATAACTATGGCGGAGAAAAACTACGAAAACGGATTTATCCTTATAGAAAACGATAAAATCAAGGCTGTCGGCGATATGTCGCAGTTGAAGGACTTTTCGCCGTCCGACAGTGATATAGACGCAAAGGGCAGAACCGCATATCCCGGCTTTGTAGACGCTCACACGCATATCGGTGCGTGGGAGGACGGGCTTGCGTTCGAGGGCGACGACGGAAACGAGGATACAGACCCCTCTACCCCGAACCTTCGTGCGATAGATATGATAAATCCGCTCGACCACTGCTTCGAAGAAGCGGCGCAGGCAGGCGTTACCTCGGTGGTATGCGGAATGGGAAGTGCAAACCCCATCGGCGGAACTTTTCTTGCTATGAAAACGGCAGGCTCAAAGAGGATAGACAAGAGGATAATAAAAAATCCCGTTGCAGTAAAATTTGCACTCGGAGAAAATCCAAAGAACGTATATAAGGATAAGGATACCGCTCCGGTCACCCGTATGGCTACCGCCGCCATAATCCGTGAACAGCTTTTCAAGGCAAGACGTTATCTTGACGATATGATAGACTATGAAAGCTCGGCCGGTACCGATGACGAGGGCGACCGCCCCGAATATGACGCAAAGTGCGAGGCGCTTATGCCGCTTTTAAAGCACGAGATACCCGCACATTTCCACGCCCACAGGGCAGACGATATATTCACGGCGATAAGGCTTGCCAAGGAGTTTGACATAGATTATGTCATCATCCACGCAACAGAGGGTCACCTTATAGCCGACGAGCTTCTTGAGGATAACGCACGGACGATAGTAGGACCTGTCATCAGCGAGCGCTGTAAGCCTGAGCTTCGTAATCATACGATAGAAACCGCAGGCATACTGAATAAGGCAGGCGTGCCTATGTGTATATGCACCGACCACCCCGTTGTACCCGAACAGTATCTGCCGCTCTCGGCAGGGCTTGCGGTAAGAGGCGGTCTTGACAGAGATGAGGCGCTGAAGGCGATTACGATATATCCTGCACAGATAACGGGAATTGCAGACAGGGTAGGCAGTATAGAAGTCGGCAAGGACGCAGATATAGTTATCTTTTCGGGCGATCCGTTATCCGTATGCGATACTCCGGATATGGTCATCGTAAACGGCACGGTAATATAATCTTAATACAGGCAGTAATATCAAAAGCAATATAAACGGAGGGAATATTCATGCGTGAGATAAGCGTTGAGCTTGTTAAAAAGACAGTTGAAGAACTTTGCGTAAAGGCAAATCTTTATCTGCCCGACGGAATGAAAGAGAAGATAAATTCATGTATCGGCTGTGAAAAAAGTCCGCTGTCAAAGCAGGTGCTTGGCGATATTGTAAGGAATATCGACTGTGCGAAGGAACTTGAAGTGCCGATATGTCAGGATACTGGAATGGCTGTGATATTCCTTGAAGTCGGACAGGACGTGCATTTCACGGGAGGAAATCTCACAGAGGCAATAAACGAGGGCGTTGCAAGCGGATATGTGAACGGCAAGCTGCGTTTATCGGTGGTCGAAGATCCGCTTGAGCGTAAGAACACAAACAACAATACCCCTGCCATAGTACATACGAGCATTGTGCCGGGCGACAAGGTGCATATAATGGTAGCGCCGAAAGGCTTCGGAAGTGAGAATATGAGTGCGCTTAAAATGTTCACTCCCTCTGCAACAAGAGAGGATATAGTGAACTTTGTCGTTGAAACGGTATCAAAGGCAGGAAGCAATCCGTGTCCTCCTATAACGGTGGGCGTCGGCATCGGCGGCGACTTTGAGCTGTCTGCCATACTTGCGAAAAAGGCGCTTTGCAGGGATCTTAAAATAAGAAACCCCAAGCCGCTTTATGCGGATATGGAGAGCGAAATGCTCGAAAAGATAAACAAGCTCGGAATAGGTCCGCAGGGCTTCGGCGGTACCGTGACGGCGCTGTATGTAAACATCGAACAGTACCCGACGCATATTGCAGGGCTTCCTGTTGCGGTCAATATAGGCTGTCACGTTACACGTCACGCAGAGGCTGAGCTGTAATGGGCAAGGGTAAGGTCATAGGCACTGTAGCTGCGGCGGTCGTGATACCTGCCGCAGCGGTTGTCGGTGCGATATACATACTGCCGCTGCTCAATATAACGTCAAGCAACACGCTGTATTACTTCGGCAATGATGCTTCTGTTGCCGCAGACGGCACAATATCGCTCGGCAAGGAGGAAGTGCTTGGCTACAGTTCGAAATACTCCGACACTATGACGGGATATTTCAAGGCACAGCTTGACGAGAACGAAACATATATCTACAATGCGTTTATGTACGCAAGCGAAAACGGCTACAGCGATATATTCCTGCCAGAAGATGTATTCGACGGCAGTTATGACAGGTTACAGGAGATTGAATATGTTATAACCTTTTTAAGCTGTGACAGTCCGTTTGTTGCACATAACTACACGACAAACAACAAGCTGACCGGAAACGTTGAACAATTCGCAGGGAAAAGCTATCATCATATACAGCTTGAAACGCTCGGAGCGGAATATACATCCCGCCGTGAAGCCGCCTATGAAAAGGCAAAATCGGTAGTAGCGTCAATTCCGCAGGAGTGTAATACAGACAGAAAGAAAGCACAGTATCTGTATAATTACGTTGCGGAGAACTCGGTATATGTTACTGACGGCTACAGCACAAGAAACGTTCCGATAGCCGACCTGCTTATTGACGGTAAGGCGATATGTGACGGATATGCGGATACTGTCACTATGCTTTTCAATATGGCAGGTATAGAAACAGCTTCGGCAAACGGCATAAATAACAGCAAAAACGAGGGACACACAGTAAATTTTGCGAAGCTGGACGGCGAATACTACTACTTTGACGCAAGCGCAGACAGCATAATAAACGAAAAGGGCTTCAAGCCTGCCTTCTATTTCGGTATGTCGTGGAAGGAAGCTTCCGACAGCTTTACATTTGCCGATGAATTTGCAAACAGATGTCCGAAAGCAGAAAAAAGCCTGCTGTCTGACAGCACAGACATAGTTATAAGCGACAATTCCGAAGAAACGGTCAAAAAGGCGGCAGAGCTTATAAGATCGGGCGGAGAAATGGGCATAATCGTAAGGCTTGACGAAAGCATAACCGACGAAGAGCGTAAAAGCATAACAAACGATACAGCGGAAAAAGTCGGAGAACCGCTTGCTTCTTTATCTGCGGCAAACAGGCTGTACGGCTTAAAAATCTATAAGGAATGATTTTTCGATGGAACTGAATATTGTACTTGTCGAACCGCAGATACCGCAGAACACGGGTAATATAGCCCGTACCTGTGCGGTTACGGGGGCAAGACTGCATATAGTGAAGCCTATGGGCTTTCAGATAGACGATAAAAAGCTGAAGCACGCAGGGCTTGACTACTGGCATTATCTTGATATAACCTATTATGACGGGCTTGACGATTTCTTTGAGAGAAATAAGGACGGTGAATTCTTCTACTTCACCACAAAAGGCAGAAATACTTACTGCGATGCAGAGTATAAAGATAAAACTTATATAGTGTTCGGCAGAGAGGACAAGGGGCTTCCCGAGGAACTGTTATTTCACAATAAACAGCACTGCGTAAGGATACCTATGGGCAGTAATATGAGAAGTCTTAATCTTTCCAACAGTGTGGCGATAGGCGCATACGAGGTGCTGAGGCAATGGGGCTTCCCCGAACTTCAGAACTACGGTTCGCTTACAAAATACGACTGGAGCAAAGCCGAATAAAGCAGACAAACCGAAAGGAAAACAAAACGATGAAAGTAAAACTTATCACCGACAGCGCAAGCGACATTACCCCCGAGGACGAAAAGAAATACGGCATTGACATTATGCCGTTCGACATTACACTTGGCGACGAGAGCCTGAGGGAACGTGTTGATTTTACCGCTCCCGAATTTCTTGAGATGATAGACAAGTCGGAATATCTTCCGAAAACCTCACAGATAACTGAAATACGCTTTGCGGAAAAGTTTGAGCATTACTATAACGAGGGCTATGACGCTGTCATTATGGTGCTTATAAATTCAACAGGCTCAAAGACTTATGAAAATGCACTGCTTGCAAGGAAGAATCTGCTTGAGGAGCATCCCGAAATGGCAAAGATGCGTATTGAGATAATCGACAGCCACTGTTATTCTCTCGGCTACGGTTATCCTGTAATCGAAGCGGCAAAAAAGCTGATTGCAGGACAGAGCGTTGACAACGTTGTGGCATATCTTACCGATATGTTCAATAACTGCGAAATCTACATAATCGGCTTCAATCTGCGCCATATGAAGAAGTCGGGAAGAATAAACGCCGCAGCGGCTTTCTTAGGCGAGCTTATGGGGCTTAAACCGCTCATTTCGCTTATAGACGGCGAAAGCGAGGTAGTAAAAAAGAGCCGTGGAGAAAAGAATGCAATAGCAGACGCAGTCCAGTATATTTCAGGCAGAGCCGTTCCCGAAACACCGTGGGAAATACTGCGTACCAGTGTCACAGCACTTGAGGACGAATTTATAAAGCAGTACAGCGCAAAGGTCGGCAGACCTCCCGAAATGCAGAGCATAGCAGGTGCGGCTGTTGCCAGCAACACAGGTCCTTATATCATAGGCGTTATCATAAGAGGTAACGCAAGAAGATAAAGATAACAGAAAATGCGGTCACGTTCCAAAGCGAATCGTGACCGCATTATTTATTCAGCTTTCAGTATCGGTTTTTTCCGCTGTCGCAGATGATGACGGGAATCTGTTTTTAAGTATCTTCACAGAGTGGAAGAATGCAGGAAATAGGAACAAATCGGCAAGCACCCATGCCGCAGGGCTGGCAAGACATACGGCGACATATCCGAAAGCGGGTACAAGTCCCAGTGCCACACCGCCTCTCGCTATCATCTCGAATACTCCCGCAAAAACGGCAAGCTGGCTGTTGCCAAGTCCCTGTATCGAAAAGCGGATAATGTTTACGAATGCAAGCGGAATGTAGAACAACACGTTAAGCCACAGAAACTGTTTTGCAAGGTCGAGTATCTCGGTCTGTGCGCCGTCTATAAACAGCTTTGAAAATTCGCCGCCGAACGGTATTATCACGATAAGGGCGATTATCGCATAGGCTATGCCGAGCATCGAGCATTTCTTAACGCCGCTTTCGATACGGTCGACCCTGCCAGCGCCTACGTTCTGACCGCAGTAGGTAGCCATTGTAGAACCCATTGCGTCAAACGGACAGCACAGGAACTGTGTTACCTTGCTTCCCGCAGTTACCGCCGCCATATAGGTTTCGCCGAGCGAATTTACCGCCGACTGTAAAAGAATACTTCCGATAGCGGTAATGGAATACTGAAGTCCCATAGGCACTCCCATAGCGCAAAGCCTGCTCATTGAATAAGCATCGGGTTTTAAATCTTTCCTCGATAAGTGCAGAATATCAAAGCGCTTTATCATATATACAAGGCAGGCGATACCGGATATAAGCTGTGCAAGGACGGTAGCCCAGCCTGCACCGGCTACGCCCATATCAAACACCAGAATGAACAGCAAATCAAGGCCGACATTGAGTATGCTCGAAATAATCAGAATGACAACGGGCGACTTTGAATCGCCGAGCGAGCGGATAAATCCCGAAAGAATATTGTAGAGGAACGTTACGGGGATGCCTAAGAAAATCACGAAGATATAGTCATACGCCTCTTTAAAAACCGTGTCGGGAGTATTCATCCAGTGGAGGATATTTCCGCAAAGCAGGCAGGTCGCTGTTGTCATTACTGCGGCGAAGCCTATACCAAGCCATATCGTATTGCCGACAAACTTACGCAGACCGTCAAAATCCTTCTCTCCGAATTTCTGCGCAACGGGTATTGCAAAGCCTGCGCATACACCCATGCAGAAGCCGAGAACAAGGAAGTTCACCGAGCCTGTCGAGCCTACTCCTGCGAGTGCGTTTACACCGAGGAACTGTCCGACGACTATCGTATCGACCATATTGTAGAACTGCTGAAAGAGAAGTCCTAACAGCATAGGGAGCATAAATCCGAGTATGAGCTTCATAGGTGAGCCTTTTGTAAGGTCTTTTACTGCTGACATATAAACATTTTCCTCCTTTTACCGACTTTGTTTTAAGGAAATCGTTTGCGTAACGGCGGGCGGGCGGCAGTGTGCCGCTCCATATTCCGCCTTTAATCAACTTTCTGATATTGAAATCGTTTGCGTGACGGCGGGAATAAAAGATAGTGTGCTATAAACGTAATCAATCTGTCGAAAAATCTCTATCGTTATTTAAAAATGGGGTTTGGGGCGTAGCCCCAAGCGGGGTGAGGGCGGCAGCCCCACACTCAGCCCCTTCCCGAGGGGAAGGGGTTTGGGGTTAGGGATAGAGAATTTGTGCTATCTTTATAGAAAACAACTTTTTCTACGGTATTAACGGCTTTTCAATATCAGCCGATTGCTAAGCAATTATACTATATTGCCCGTCCTGTTTCAATCGGTAAAATGCACAAGGTATTTAAGGCAAAACCGCATAATTATTGTCATGCGATTGCGCAGTCAGATTTTTCGTCAGATTGTATAAATTGAGTGCAGGCAGGCCGGCGCCTGTCAAGCGGCATTTGTGCAAGATGACGGAAAATATGCAAGCAAGCGTGTGGCAAAGGTGATAGCCGTTAATTATGCGGTATTGCCTTTAAGTTATCAAGGCGGTTTAGTCTATTATGCAACGCTGTATTGCTTTATTTCATATCGGGCTATTCAACATAGTAATATCGGAGGATTTGAAAAAAATTTACGGAAATTTCAAAAAAACACTTGACAAACGGTTTTACAGCGGATATAATGAACACAGAATATGTTAAACCTATGAGTGAGAGTAGTAGCACCCGTCACTGTATGACAGAGAGTTGCCGGTCGGTGTAAAGGCAATGATACATACGCTTGTGAATGGACTCACGAGGGCAAACCGAGAATATCGTCAGGCGATATTTTAGGGGCGACGGATACCTCCGTTACAGGTCGCACATATGATAGTATGTGTAGCGAGTGACCGTGTTTTATTATACGGTAATTTGGGTGGTACCGCAGGTAAACTATACTCCTGTCCCAATTGGGACGGGAGTTTTTTGTTTTCCCGGACATTCAATCTCTACGTTGAAGCTATCATCATGGCATATGGCATGACAGCAAGGCATAGCCGACATAATGCGTTGCTGAATAAGATACAGACTGTCGGACAGTGGAATGTTCCACGAAGAACTTAAGCACTCCGCCAAAACAGCTTTCGGGAAGGCTAAACGGCACGGTAAAACATAACGTTCAAAACACACCATGTTTTATCCCCGCCGTTACACAAGCAATTTCCATAACAGAAAGTGAATCAAAGGCGGAATATGAAGCGGCACATTGCCGCCGGAATATGAAGCGGCTCACAGCCGCCTCGTAGAAAGGAAAATTATTATGGCAAACAGAGAAATCCCGTACAAAATTTATCTTGAAGAAAACGAGCTTCCCCGTCAGTGGTACAACGTAAGAGCGGATATGAAGAACAAGCCTGCTCCGCTGTTAAACCCTGCAACACATCAGCCCTGTACGCTCGAGGAACTGAGCCACGTATTCTGTACAGAGCTTGCAAAGCAGGAGCTTGACGATACAACTCCCTACATCGACATTCCCCGGGAGATAATCGACTTCTACAAGATGTACAGACCTGCTCCCTTAGTAAGAGCATATTGTCTTGAAAAGGCACTCGGTACACCTGCCAAGATATACTACAAATTCGAGGGCAACAACACAAGCGGTTCACACAAGCTGAACAGTGCGATTGCTCAGGCTTATTACGCCAAGAACCAGGGCTTGAAGGGTGTTACAACAGAAACAGGTGCAGGTCAGTGGGGCACAGCGCTTTCAATGGCTTGTGCATATCTCGGACTTGACTGCAAGGTATTTATGGTTAAATGCTCATACGAGCAGAAGCCCTTCAGACGTGAGGTTATGAGAACCTACGGCGCAAACGTTACTCCCTCTCCCTCAATGGAAACAGAGGTAGGAAAGAAGATAAACGCAGAATTCCCCGGCACGACAGGCTCGCTCGGCTGTGCGATTTCCGAAGCAGTTGAATGTGCAACAACGCACGAGGGCTACAGATATGTTCTCGGCTCGGTACTGTCGCAGGTACTTCTGCACCAGTCGATCATCGGTCTTGAAACAAAGACTGCCTGCGAAAAGTACGACATAAAGCCCGATATGATCATCGGCTGTGCAGGCGGCGGATCTAACCTCGGTGGTCTTATCTCTCCCTTTATGGGCGAAAAGCTCCGTGGCGAAGCCGACTATGAGTTCATCGCCGTTGAGCCTGCGTCCTGCCCCTCGCTCACAAGAGGCGTTTATGCTTACGACTTCTGCGACACAGGCGCAGTTTGCCCGCTCGCTAAGATGTACACGCTCGGCAGTACGTTCATTCCCTCCGCAAACCACGCAGGCGGTCTGCGCTACCACGGCATGAGCAGTGTTCTTTCACAGCTCTACCACGACGGATATATCACAGCACGCTCAGTTGAGCAGACAAGCGTATTCGCCGCCGCCGAACAGTTTGCAAGAACAGAGGGTATCCTCCCCGCTCCCGAGAGCAGCCACGCAATCAGAGTTGCTATTGACGAGGCTATGAAGTGCAAGGAAACAGGCGAAGAAAAGACTATCCTCTTCGGTCTTACAGGCACTGGATACTTTGATATGGTCGCATACCAGAAGTTCAACGATCACGAAATGAGCGACTACATTCCCACAGACGAGGAGCTTAAGGTCAGCATGGATCGTATGCCTAAGGTTGACTGAGTGTATAATACTATTGTCCTTCATAAAACCTGATATATGAAAATACCGCCGGGGTGTGATGTTCCGGCGGTGTTTTTTATTTGGTTAGTCTTTTCAATTAGCTATTATACGGTTTCCGTAATATTCATTTTGATGTTTTCAACAGCCTTCCTATAAAATATCGTATAATCATCTTCGTGACCTAAATCTACCCACTCAACGTTCAAATTTTTAAGCGCTATTATTTTGTCTGCTTCTTTTGTTTTGTTAGCTTCTTTTGTTTTGTTAGCTTCTCCTGTTTTATCAGTTTTTAGCTTGTTTTCGTAAAAAAACACTTTACCGGTGCCTGATTTTTCACGAAGACGGCGATTTAACAACCACCACATATCAAATTCAGAGTAGTCAAAGCCAAAACCAAGGATATACAAATCACCTAATATAAAATAGTCTACCCATGATTTAAAATGGTATTCATAGCCTTCTTCTGTACTCGATTTCATATTATAGCCACGTTTGTGTGTATATTCAATTATTCTGTTAATATTTCTAGCATATTCGTCATGGGTTAAAATTATAGAAGATTTACGACGCATTTCACCATGAATATGCCATATATCATGAATTACATCACCATATTTCATATGATTGTAAATATATAAGTTACCCTTGTCTTTTTTGTTTTTTTGGGTTGTAAAACAATATTTCGTGTTTTTCGTTTTATCCGATAGGTTTATATATCCCTCTGAAACAGTTTCTTCAATCTGATATGTATAGTTTGATGTAAGAATTGCATCGAATGGAATTGATAGCAGTTCTTCAAGTACTTCTTTATTTTTATATCCGTATTTGATTTTCTCCAGTGTTTCTTTATACTTTGTTTGTCTTACGGAATCCAAAATATCGCACTTTACATTTGCTCGTATTGAATAAGGAACATCATCGGTAAAATTATCATTAAAATCTAATTTTGAACATTTATCGATTATATCATTCCACTTGCAGTCATCGCGAAACAATCCGTTTCCTAGTAAAAGCACTTTGGGGCGTTTTTTGCTAAGTTCAAATTTTTTATATTTGTTACATAGATTTAAACCCTTAACTATTTTTAACACCTCATTTATTCAATATTTTGTAGCCACACTACGCTCAACTACCATTCAGCACGCTCACTCAAGCCATATTTAGTAAACGATTTTCTCAAGTCAATGGCATAATCTAATAGTCCTATTTCTTCAATAATGAAATATGTAACGCTTCATCGTGAGTAAAAAGTATGTTATTTATTATATTATATACCACACATTCCACTCTTTGTCAAGCAAGATTAATCCACATCGCAGGGCGGACATAGATTTTTTCAAATACTAGAATGCCATATTTGGACAACGAGCCGTCATATGCGACGACGGTAGCATACATGGACGAATTACCGGGTGTTCGCAACCACCAAATACATTTTCCGTATCCTGTATTTGTCTCATTTTTAAAGGTCGCCGCATAATTTGTAGCTTTACATGCCCTTGCATTCTCATCAGCAAAATACTTTTCAGCTTCGGCAAAACTGAGAAGAAACACATTATCTTGAGTACTGTTTCCCGGATTTGTGTTAAAAGTCGGATTTTCATCTGCAGATACATTTGTGGTTTGGATTATGGCTCGTTCTTCAGAAGAAAATGCTTTAAAATGAAAACTTTTGAGCCAAGAGCGAATTCTACTATTTTCCCATGTAAGATCGGAAGACGGAATTGTGTCATATTCTATACAATCTATTGCTTTATCAGTGATTACTAGCATTTTATCATCATCTTTTGCAAGAACAAGCCATTCAATCTCCTCCTCACCGTTTGATGTATCATTATCTTGTTCATATTTTCCAAACTTGATGACACTACCAATTTCAGCAACTTTTAATTTTTCTTTTAATATATCTGATATTTTATCTTTGCTATCGCTATAATTTCCGAGTTCATTAAATATCTCCAATGCAACATCAAATTTCTTATTTGACATCAGTTCTTCAGCTTTTTTATATTTAGCTTCACAAATCATATCAGCACTGTCACTATAATCCCCCAGCTCCTCAAAAATCGCAATTGCTTCATCATAGTTCTTGTTCTCAACCAACTCTAAAGCCTCATTATATTTGATTGAAGGAACTACTACAATTCCATAAATCAAAGCAAGCACCGCACATACAGCCATTACAGAAGATATTATTATCAATACAATTTTCTTTTTCTTTGCTTTTGCCTCCCTCTCTTTTTCAGCCTTTTCCCTCTCGGCTTTTATTCTTTCTTCCTCTGTCCTTATCTCCTCAGCCTTATCCCTGCACTGCTGTACTCTCTCGGCTGAATCCTTATAAGTACCGAGCTCTTCAAACTGCTTAGCGGCTCTGAGCTGATTATCCTCACTATGCACAGTCTGAAGTTCCGCAGCGGAATTATAAAGACTTTCAAGTCTGCATTCCTCCGCCTTTTCCTCACACTCTTTCTTCTTCTCGTCAGCGTCCTTGTAGCCGGGTATTTCGGCTAAATCTTCTATAATGATTTTGTAAGATATCTCATCACGGGCATATCCCATATCATAGACAGCCTTTTTATATATACTCTCAATACGCTTTTTTTCATTCCTGTCCTTTATATACGCATTATATTCTTCCAGCGTATTTTTGAGTTCTTCATCTGCAAAGCGGACAGTCTTACGGTACATATCCTCGCTGTCAAACGGCTGTGCCTGATTTCTGAGGTCTTCCGTTTTGCGTACCTCCATCTTCGCCATAAGCTTATACAAATAAGCCTGTGCATTCTCAGGGTCGCTGTCAAGCACACGCTCGCAGTATTCGTCCGCTTCCTGCCAGTTTCCGTCCTCTAAGAAAAGTGAAATACGCTTGAGTAACGGAGCAACGGCTGAATTTGCCGCCTGAACTGCCGTAGCGGTTTCCTTTACGGCAGGCTTCGGCTCGTCCTTATTTATAACTTTCTTTATGCCACGCACTATATCGTTGATAAAGCCTATCTTGCCCATATCCTGTGCCTGTAAATGTGCAAATTCTTCCGGCAGTTCATAAGCGTCCATATCCTTGTAGCAGGGGATAAGCAGTTTTGAGCGGTCGGCTTTCATAAGCTTAAGATAACGTGACCACTCGTTCTTTACCCATACCGCCGTGAAATATTCCGGCTTTGAGCCGATGACAAGCATAACCTTTGCGCTGTTCAGTGCGGCGAATATGTAAGGCTCATATTCCTGTCCGAGCTTGTCCTCAAGAGTTATCGCCGCATAGAATACCTTAAAGCCCTCCTGCGTCAGCTGGTGATATATGTCGTTCGCAAGCACGCTGTCCTGTGTGCGCTTTCCGCTTTCGTCGGTTTCCTTATAGCAGATAAATACATCGTAGGGCTTTTCGTTTTGCGAGATAGTGAGAATGCCTTTCTGTATCTCGTCTATCGCCTTTGCCTCCGCCTCATAGATAATTTTCTGACTTATATCGGCATACTGAATAGCGAGCTTGTAGTCCTCATCTGCGGTGATAGCGTCATAGGACGTTCTGTGACAGGTCGGCACACGCTTATAGGTCGTGGGGTCTTCAACGTATTCAATGCCGTACTTACACAGAATTATGCCCCAGTAAGCCTCAGACTGTGTGTTGTCAAGTCCGACAATTTTATTATATATCTCCTCCGCCTTGTCAAACTCGGACTTTAAACGGAGCGTATTCGCACGGTTGAAAAGATTCCCGATTACATCATCGGTTATCTTCGGTATTGTCTGCTCCGTACCGCAGTATTCGCAGGTTGCGGTCGTTTCGTTTTCGTTTATTTCCAGTGTGCCGCCGCACATTTTGCATTTCAATGTTGACATCGTTAATTATTAACCTTTCTGTATTTAGCTGAATTATTGGGGGCTTTGCCTATATAGGTAACATTTTTCACATTTCCCTCTGAAACGTCATTTTTAAAACTTCTGCCGAAAGTCAATCGGTCACCTTTGGGCAATTCTTCCCATTTCACCCCATCAAATAAATCTTTCAGTGCAAATTCAGTACCGTCATCTAAAGAATTGATTTTAATGACAGCATCATTCATCCAAGCTTTAATATCCATAATTACTCCTTATTTCAGCGCCTTTACCTTAGCGTTTCTCTCCGAAATCAGCCTGCAAAGCTCCTCCGCCAGCTGCCGAGAATTATCCGCTTTATTTTTCACACTGTCGGAAAACGCACTGAATTTTACCGAAATTTCGCTTTCAATACCGCTCAGTAACGGGTTGCTCACAGGGTCGGAATAGCGTACAGCCTCATACACCTTGTCACAGGCTTGTCTTGCGTTATCGTCCGCCGCATAACCTTTCAGGCTCTCAGCGTCTGCTGTCAGCAGACGGATAAACTGCGTCTGCGTCTTGATTTTAGCGTCTGTCTGCTCAACTGCTTCGATTGCAAGCTTCGCCTTTGCAACAGTGATTATATATGCTCCGAGAACGACTGCGCAGGCTATTATTCCGACAAAAGAGAACGTGTCGGGGATAAGCATTGTAAGCGAGCCGAGCACAAGCATAGCAACAAGTCCGCCGTAGCTCAGCGAAATCAGAGATACATTATAGAAGAACTTTTTAAGCGAATCAGCCCTGAAAGCAAAATAAGCGCATAAAAGCTGACCTATGAAAGCCGCCGTGACTGCACCGTATCCTATAAAGAATGATGCGTTCAGCTCTTTTCCCGTATTGAGCGCAACTGTAAATGAAACCACATTGAATACAACGAGTGCGACCGCCCAGATTACCGCATATATACCGAATTTCTTTTTCATTTAAATATCCCCCTTAGATTTTTTCGCCGCACTCAAGGCAGAACTTTGCTCCCTCGGGAAGCTCGCTTTTGCATTTCGGGCATATCGTTACAAATTTGTGACCGCATTCGGGACAGAATTTGCCCTTTACCACTGTCTTGTTACACTCGGGACACACTACCATTCCGTCGGGAACGGCAGGCTTTACCTTTTCTCCGCATTCAAGGCAGAACTTAGCGTTTTGCGGTAAATTTGCGCCGCATTTTTCGCATTTGATTACCGTTTCTTTTTTCTCGGGCGCAGGTGATGACTGCTGAACCGTCTGACCGATATTGCCGGTCATATTGTCAAGCTGTCCCATCATAGCGCCCGCCATTTTCATTCCTGCCACCATGCTGACCATATCCGAGGCTACTCCGCCGCCTGCCGAACCGCCGTTAGAGCCCATATTTCCTATGCCCTCGGCATAAGCCTTCTGAACTTCAGCCTGCAATACGTCTTTCTGATTATAGCCCTTCGCCTGCATAATCTCGGCTTCCGCAAAGCCTGTGGCTTTCATTGCTGTTGCTTCTGCCTGCGCCGCTATAACGGCTCTTTCCGCTTCACGCTTTGCTATCTCGGTCTGTGTCGTCTGCTTTTCAAGCTCGGTCTGACGCTTTGCCGCTGTTATCTCCGCTTCGGCTTTAGCCTGTGCAGTACCGTATCTGGCTTCTGCCTCAGCCTTTGCGGTGCGGATATCAGCCTCCGCTTCAAACATTCTCTTTTGCAAAGCTATAGTATGTAATTCCCGTATTCTCTTGAAATTCGGGTCGTTATCGGGCAGAACTACAGTAGTCAGATAAAACTGAGGAATTGTCAGACCGTACTCCTCAAATCCGGGCATTATTACCGATTTCAACACCTCTGACAGCTCCGCAAGATGCTCGTCTATTTCAAGAAGATAGATATTCTTCGACTTGATAGCAGTAGAAAGGTTTGATTTTACCGCTGTGGAAATAAGCGGACGGAAACAATCCTGCAACGACTTTGAAAAGGCGATGTTGTTATCGTCCCACGCTATTCCGTTCATTGTGCCGACAAGCTTTATCAACAGCTTTCTGCTGTCGCTTACCATAAGATTCATATTGCCGCATGCACCGAGTTCAACAGGTATTCCCGAATCGGGGTCGATGTAACGAACCTTTGTATCCGTTCCCCATTTAAGCGACATCTGAACCGTTTTATTGATAAAATATACTTCACAGTGGAACGGCGTCTGATCGCCTGTTACCCTGTTCAGCAGTTTTCCGAGTTTTGGTATGTTCTGCGTTTCAAGTGTATATCTGCCCGGTCCGAACAGATCGAGCGCCTGACCGTTCATAAAGAAAACGGCTTCCTGGCTTTCGTGGACTATAAGCTCGGTAAGGCTGTTGAAATCTTCGTTAGGGTGCTTCCACACAAATGTGGAATTATCCCCTTCGTATTTGATTATCTGTGCTATCTGTCCCATAAATCACACCTCATCGTCTATAAATTTTTGTCTGTTAATCTTTTTAGACTTCTTTGCATTAAAAAGTGCCTAATATGACTAATTATGCTTTAATTATAGTCATATTAGGCACTTTTGTCAACAATTTTCAATCTGATATGATAAAATCTGTACAGGAGGGGTGAGTATGGCACATTATCAGAGATTACGGGATCTGCGTGAAGATGCGGACAAGACACAGCAGGAGATAGCCGACTATCTCGGCACATCTGCACAACACTACGGGAAATACGAATCGGGCAAAGCGGAAATACCGCTTGAGCGTGCAGTCCTGCTTGCTAAATATTATAATGTCAGCCTTGATTATATCGCAGGAATTTCCTCAAGCCGCCACCCTCTCGCTTTGGACAATTTACCTTCTCCTGCCGAGATACTTTCGGACAAAATAACACAGCTTTCCGATAATGAAAAGCAGGCTGTAAAAGATACACTCAGTTCTGTTATAGATATGATCAAATAAAGATACCGCCGCAGAGAAAATGCTCTGCGGCGGTGTTTTCGTGCATCAAATTGAAATATGAGTAAAAGCAAGAATAATATTACAGCTCCTATTGAATTTTTTTGCAACTTCAGCACTAAATTTTCAATAGAAAGCAACACCGCCGAGAATCACCGCAAATGCTCCCCGGCGGTGTTTCTTATTCTTCCGTGCCTATCTGCGCCGTACTATCCTCGCCGACGCTCATAAGCTGTTTGTTTATCGCTCTGGTTCTTACTCCAACAAGCGTTTCAAGATCGCTGTCGACCTGCTGTAAATGCTTCTTAGTCTTTGTCAGCGCATCTTCAAAAGTTTCAAATTCTTTCTTTACACTGCTCAGTATCTTCCATACCTCACTGCTTCGCTTCTGCACGGCAAGAGTACGGAAGCCCATATACAGCGAATTCAGCAATGCGGACATTGTGGTAGGGCCTGCTATGCTCACCCCATAGTTACGCTGTAGTTCCTCCACCAGTCCGAGCTTTACGACCTCGGCATACAGTCCCTCAAACGGCAGGAACATTACCGCAAAGTTGGTCGTGTACGGAGGACAGATATATTTATCATGAATATCCTTCGCACATTTCTTTATCGCTACAACAAGCGCCTTTGACGCTTCTTCGATCATTACCTTATCTCCGCTGTCATAAGCGTTGCAAAGGGCTGTGTAGGTGTCGCCGGGGAATTTCGAGTCAATCGGCAGGTACACCGTGTCATCATTCTTGCCCGGCAGCTTTACCGCAAACTCAACGTGATTACGGCTGTCGGGGACTACAGCGACCTCGGTATCATACTGTTCGGGAGCGAGAATATCCGCAAGAATCGCTCCCAGCTGCATCTCTCCGAGTATACCTCTGTTCTTTACGTTGGACAGAACTTTTTTAAGGTCGCCTACCCCTGCGGCAAGGCTCTGCATTTCGCCCAGTCCGCTGTACACCTTGTTAAGCTGTTCGCTGACGGTCGCAAATGAACGACTTATCTTATCGTCAAGCGTGGTCTGTAGCTTTTCTCCTACCATTCCACGCATTTCTTCAAGCTGATTTTTGGTATTCGCATTTATGTTTCCAAGCTGTACCGCCATTTCGTTACGCATATTCTGCATATCGGCGGCATTCCTCTGCTCAATGCTCTGAAGACGCTGTTCAAACTGCGACAGCAGCCTTGCTGTTCCGTCGGAGTTCTGCTTTTGTGTATCGGTAAGCGTGTTTCCGAGATTTGTCACAAGGTTCACAAGCTCGGTTCTTAGCACCGATTCGCCGCTTACACGGTTTGCCTGTGCCGTATCGAATTTTGCCGAAAGCTGTGCGGTACGCTCTGCAAGCATTTCAAGCTGTTTTGCGGTCTGCTCGTCCGTTATCTTGTTCACGCCGATATTTTCGGCAAGCCTTTTCTGCGTAAGAAGCGTTATTACCGATATTATCACCGACACTACGCACGCAACAAGCGTTATTATAATAAGTATTTCCATATTCCTTGCTCCTTTTAAAGTAATCTAATGATATTATAGTAGATTTTCCGCCTTAGGTCAATGCTTTAAAAGCAAGCTGTACTGTTTATAGGACAGAAAAAACGGTCACCCGAAGATGACCGTTAAGTAAGTGATATTCTATTCAGCTTGTAGAAAAAGTCCGCTCATAAGACTCAGACGTGCAGCTTCTCGACCTGCTCGTTAAGCAGTCTTGCCTGTGCGGAAAGCTCCTCGCAGGAAGCGGCTGTTTCCTCTGCTGTTGCGGAATTTGTCGCAATGACACGGGAAATCTGATCTATTCCTGCGGTCACCTGACGAACGGCATTCGCCTGTTCTTCTGCGGCAACAGAAATATCCGCAACAAGCTTTGCGCTTTCCTGAGAAAGCTCCGTTACCTGACGAAGCGTTTCTGCGGTCTGCTTTGCTATATCTGAGCCATTATCCACCGCCTCTATGGTAGAGGCTATCAGATTACGGGTGCTGTTTGCAAATTCTGCCGACTTGGACGCAAGATTCCGTACCTCGTCCGCTACGACCGCAAATCCCTTGCCTGCCTCGCCTGCTCTGGCGGCCTCGATAGCCGCATTGAGTGCGAGTATGTTGGTCTGGAATGCAATATCCTCAATGGACGTGATAACCTGTGAGATTGCCTCGGATTGCTTCTGTATCTTATCCATAGCTTCAAGCAGACGCTCCATATCCTCACTCTGATGCATCATCTGCTGTGCGCAGTTGTCGGAAAGTCCACTTGCCCTGCTGGAGTTCTCCGCAGTTTTGCTGATATTGTCGGATATTCCCGAAATTGTAGAAGACAGTTTATCTACCGCAGTCGCCTGATGTGTTGTACCCTCCGCCAGTATCTGCGAACCGTCAGCCATCTGCTGTGAGCCTGCCGTAACATTGCTTGCAGAAGAATTCATACTGAGAATAACGTTGCTCAGCGTTTCCTTTATACTGCGGAACGAGCGGTTTATCTCCTCAAAGCTGCCGACATATTCCATTGAAGGCTGTGCAGAAAAGTCGCCTGTACCCATCTGTGACAGCACTCGTGAAATATCGTCAACGTAGCTGCTCAGCGTGTGCTTTGCTTCAGTAAGATTTTCGGCAATATCACCCATTTCATCGCCGCTGAATCTAAAAGCAGAATCCGGAGCGTTAAGCTCGCCTGAGCGGAGCTGTCCGCAGATATTTACGACTTCTGCTACAGGCTTACGCACCAGCTTCTTCATTACTCTGAACAACAGCACCGCTATACCGCTGCATACAATAATAAGCACTCCCAGCGAAACCAGAATAGACTTTATCAGCTCTCCGTCCGCCTTGGCTGTGATATAGCCTGCAAAATAAGCACCTACCACCTCGCCGCTGTAATCGACCATCGGCGTATAGTTGACATAATAGTTCGTGCCGCCGATAACCGTTTTTCCGATATATGTATTATTGCCCTGTACCTGCTGCCAGATACCGCCGTCCATCTGAGTTCCTATGTTTCGTTCACCGGAGGAATTTATCAGCGTAGTATTGTAACGTGTGTCGCCGCAGAACAGCGTAAGCTCTGCACCGGTCTTTGCCTTGACGGAATCGACATATTCCGAGCCGTTCAGATCTATGCAGACAACCAGTGCGCCGTTCTCTACCTTAAGACCGTATACCGTATACAGCTTGTCGCCGTCAGCCATAATGCCCTTTATTTCACCGTTCGTAATGCGCTCTACAGCGCTTTCGCCGAGCGGAAAGCCCTCACTGCTCCATGCCACAGCCCCGCCGTTTATATAAGCCGCATAGCTGTTGGCATTAGGCTTGTTGGCAGCCCAGAAGCTGTCATAGTCCGTATTGCTTGTCTGACCGTCAGAGCTTGCAACGAACAGCTCAGCCACATCGCCCATTTCGTCTATGTCGCCCTCGACCTCAGCGGCAAGTACGTTTATACCTGTTGCCGTTTCGTCCTCCTGTATGGTTTTGACAAATGACATAAACACGATTATAGTGACCAGCGCCATGGATATTGCGGCCATAACGGCGGCAAAACACGAGATAATCGTTATTTTTGTTCCGATCCTCATTGATCTTTTCAATGTAAAAATGCATCCTTTCATGTATATAATAATATCAAGTCTGCGGTACGCCGCCGACCGCGCTTTTGCACGGCAAGATCCGCTATCGGCGGATTTTGTGTCTGAGGTTATTATAACATAAAAACAAGACGGCGTAAGCCGACACGGCGGTACGCCGTCTTTTGCCTTTCGGCAAAAGCTTTTATGTTAAAATGTTCTCAGACCGGCAGTACGCCGCCGACCGCGCTTTTGCACGGCAAGATCCGCTATCGGCGGATTTTGTG
>ERZ507072.54-NODE-54-length-85148-cov-9.734796_pt1 | contig 85148 bp, 75 predicted proteins | sample MGYA00512864_ERZ507072 | MGnify/ENA metagenome assembly ERZ507072 | reverse complement strand
GGGAAAATCACTATGGATTTTTTCTTAGGTGTCCAACTTCATTTTACAATCAACCAAAATTTACAGCAAATCTTTAGAAATTCTTTGGATTTTCCCCCCGCGCCTTTTTAGATTGCGGTTTTATACTAAAACATGTTGAAGACAAGCCGCCCGGCGCGCCGGGCGGGGCAAAAAGGCGGGAGGGGTTTCCAATGACGGAACAGGCGTTTGAAGCGATGGTACGGCAATATGAAAAGCTGGTATATACGGTGTGCTGCCAGCTGGTGCACGACCATCAGCTGGCCGAGGATCTTTCGCAGGAGACGTTTGTCTCGGCCTATCTGCATATGGAAAGCTGTCCGCCGGGCGCGGAAAAGCCCTGGCTGTGCCGCATTGCGGTGAACAAGGCAAAGGATCATCTGAAAAGCGCCTACAACCGCCGCATGGCCGTGACCGAGGCCCCCGGCGACACCGCTCCGGCGCTGGCCGCCGCGCAGAACGCCCCCAGCCTGGAGGCTGAGTGCGAAACACGCGCCGACGCCGGCCTTGCGCGGGAGTGCATCGAGGGCCTGGCGGAACCGTACCGCACGGTGTCGGTATTGTATTTCATGCAGGAATGGCCCGTGGAGGCCATTGCACGGCAGCTGGGCCGCATGCCCAAGACCGTGCACACCCAGCTTTACCGCGCCAAAAAAATGCTGCGGCGGGAGCTGGCGGCGGTGGGCTGAGCGCATACGGGCGCAGAAGGTTCTTTCTCTCTGTCCGGGTTTTGTGCTATATTAAGTAAATAGTATCGATATACGAAGCACGATGCCGCCCAGCCGCCCGCCGGGCGCGCGGCATACCGCATCGCAGCCGGACAAAAGGAGAAACGCATGGAAACGCATATTCTTGTTGTGGAGGACGACGCCGAGATCCGCGAGGGCGTCGCCATTTACCTGAAAAATCAGGGCTATACCGTACACGGTGCGGCCAACGGCGCCCAGGGGCTGGAGCTTGCCCGGCAGCTGCCCATCCATCTGGCCGTTGTGGATGTGATGATGCCCGTGATGGACGGCATCACCATGGTGATGAAGCTGCGGGACGAGGGCTGCGAGTTCCCCGTCATCATGCTGTCGGCCAAATCCGAGGACATTGATAAGATCACCGGGCTGAACATCGGCGCGGACGATTACGTCACCAAGCCTTTCGTGCCCATGGAACTTCTGGCCCGGGTGCACTCCCACCTGCGCCGGTACGAAAAATTTCTGCGGGCGATGGGCGCAGCCGCTGCGCCCGCCCTGCGCACCTATGTCATCGGCGGGCTGGAGCTGTGCGAGGACACCGCGGAGCTGACCGTGGACGGCACGCCCGTAAAGCTGACGCCGCTAGAGTTCAAAATTCTGGCGCTGCTGATGAAAAACCCTGGGCGCGTGTTCTCCGCCGAGGAGATATACGAGCGCGTTTGGAACGAACGCGCCGTCAGCACGGATACCATCATGGTGCACATCCGCAACATCCGTGAAAAGATAGAATACAATCCCAGGGAACCGAAATATTTGAAAGTGGTGTGGGGCATTGGGTACAAGATCGAAAAGTAAGGCGGCCGCAGGGCTGCTTTCCGCACTTTTGCTGCTGGCGCTGGCCGTGGGGCTTCTGGCCGGGCTGCGTCCGCTGTACGCCCGCGCTCAGGAACAGGGCGTCCTGTTTTATTATTACGATCCCTTTGTGGAAAATATCCAGACGGCCAACCATACGCTGTACTGGCGGGCCCGCGAGCAGTGGGAGGGCAAGGAGTTTGAGCCGTCGGAGCTTTTGCTGAGCGACGCGAACGCCGCTGTTTACGCCGCACGGGAGGCCGGGGAGGACTTCGTGCCGGGCTACACCGGCGCGGCCGGTGACGAAAGCGGCGGCACCAACGCCTCCTACGGCGGGCTGGACGTTTACGCGCCCGATGCCATCTCCGCGCTGGACGCTTTCAACGCCAGCGTGAAAGCCCATGCCGACGAGCTGGCGGGCAGCTGGGGCAATCTGTTTTACGCCGTGACGGACGACGCAACGGGCAAAACATACACCAACACGGAAGCCGGGCTTGGCGGCTTTCTTTCGGACGACCCCGCCAAAAACGGCTTCGACGCCGCCCAGTGGCGTTATGTGCTGGCGCTCCGCTTCGACGCGCAGGGCAATATGTCCTATGCAGCCTCCTATCTGGGCGAGGAGGGCCAGCAGGACTTTTCCGCTTCTATCTGGAACACGGATATGCAGGCCTACGGCACCGACGCCATACGCCGGCATCTTGACCTGGACGTTCTGTCCTACTACGATCTTTCCGCTCCCAAAAGCGTGACCTTCGTCTACGGGGTCCCGCGGGTATTCGCGGCTTCGGATGACATCAGCTGGTATATCGCAACGTCTCAGGAGCGCTCCTTCATCAGCCACGCCTTCGATCCCCTGTTTGCGGCTGCATTGGCCCTTGCGGCGCTTCTGGCCCTGTGGTTCGGCCGCCGGCGCGGCAGCGGGCTGGGCGGCGGCTGGCTGTGCCGTGTGCCGCTGGAACTGGTACTGCTGGCCCTCGGCTGCGCGGTGCTGATGAACGGCGTCCCCTCCAGCGCTGTAACAAGCAATTTCGACGGCAGCATCGCCGCCGTGCTGCGGGACGAATTCAGCGTGGACCTGCCCTCCGCGGCCAACACCATGGCGAACCTGCTGTGCGCGGGGCTTCTGTTCCTGTTTTTGGAGGTGACGTTTATGTCTGTTCTCGCGCTGCGCCAGGGCCTGGCCCGGGACGGTTGGCTGGGCTATCTGAAAAACCGCAGCTTGGCCGCACGGGCCGTGCGCGCTTTGCTGCGGGGCGCGGGGCGCGTCTGGCGTGCCGTGAGCGGCACGCTGGGGCGCATGTGGCGCGCCCTCACCGCCATCGACCTGCGGGACCCCGCTGAAAAAACGCTGCTGCGCCTGCTGGCCGTAAATTTCGCCATCGTCACGTTCATCTGCTGCTTCTGGTTCCTGGGCATTGCTGGAACCGTGATCTACACGGTGGTGCTGTTCTTCCTGCTGCGCCGCCGCGCCAACCGCATCCAGCAGGACTACGCGGCCCTGCTGGCCGCCGCCCGGCGCATGGCCGGCGGAGACCTGGCCACGCCTGTGGAGGGAGACATGGGCCTGTTCGACCCGCTGAAGGACGAATTGAACCAGGTGCGCGCGGGCTTTGAAAAGGCCGTCGCCGCCGAAGTGCGCAGCCAGAACATGAAGACCGAGCTGATCACCAACGTCTCACACGACCTGAAAACGCCGCTGACCGCCATCATCACCTATGTGGACCTGCTCAAGGACCCCGCCCTTTCTGCCGAAGACCGGGCCAAATACATTGAAACGCTGGACAAAAAATCCCAGCGGCTCAAGCGGCTGATCGAGGACCTGTTTGAGGTGAGCAAGGCCGCCACACGGAACGTGGCCATGCATTACGCTGAAGTAGATCTGGCCGCACTGCTCAAGCAGGTCCAGTACGAGCTGGCCGACAAAACCGAAGCCAGCGGCATCGATTTCCGCTGGCAGCTCCCGGAGGAACGCATGCCTCTGGTGCTGGACGGGCAAAAGACCTGCCGCATCTTTGAGAACCTGGTGGTGAACATCACCAAATACGGCATGCCCGGCACCCGGGCTTATATCACGCTGATGCCGCAGGAGCACGGCGCGCAGGTGGTGTTCAAAAACATTTCCGCCACCGAGCTGGATTTCAGCGCGGAAGAGATCACCGACCGCTTTGTGCGGGGCGACCGTTCCCGCAACACCGAGGGCAGCGGCCTGGGCCTTGCCATTGCCAAGAGCTTTGCCGAACTGCAGGGCGGAACGTTCTCCATCACAGTGGACGGCGACCTGTTCAAGGCCACGGTAACGCTGCCCGACACGAACCAGCCCGAGCAGCCGGAAACACTCCCGCTCCCCGCCGCGCCGGACGCAGACGCGCAAAGCGCCCCGCAGACGGGCGGCGCTCTGCCCGCAGGCATCTGAACCGTACGGATACAAATGAATAAGCCGCCGTTTCCCCGGACACGAAGTCCGGCGGAAACGGCGGTTTGCTTTTTATTCCGAAGGCCGCGCGCCCCACGCGCAGCGCAGCGCGTCCACAGCGGCCCGCAGCGCCCTCTCGTCCATATCGGAATAGCCCAGCACCACGGTGGCGGGCGGACAGTCCTCCGGGTGCTCCATATAATAGGCGGAAAGGCCGTTCACATGCACGCCGGCCCGCGCCGCCGCCTCCACCAGCTCCCGTTCCGTCATGCCGTTGTGCACCGCGGCCAGCAGGTGCAGCCCGGTGTGGCTGCCCCGCACCGCCACGCCATCCCGGCCGAAAGCGGCGTACAGCGCCTCCAGCAGCGCGTCCCGGCGGGCGCGGCAGGCGCTGCGCAGGCGGTTCAGATGCCGCGCGAAATGCCCTTCCTCCATAAAGCGGCACAGCGTCTGCTGCTCGAACCGCGACACCGTGGAGGAATACACGCCGTATTCGGCACGGTACATCTCCAGCACAGGCACCGGCAGCACCATATAGCCGATGCGCATGGACGGCGCCATGCTCTTGGAAAAGGTGCTCACATAGATCACCCGCCCCGCCTGGTCCAGCCCCTGCAGCGATGGAATGGGCCGGGTGTCGTAACGGAATTCGCTGTCGTAGTCATCCTCCACCACATAACGTCCCGGGGCCGCGCCCGCCCAGCGCAGCAGTTCCGTGCGCCGGGCAATGGGCATCGTTGCGCCCGTGGGGAACTGGTGGCTGGGCGTGACATACGCAAGCTGCGCGCCGCCGGCCTGCAGAGCGTCCAGCGTCATGCCGTCCCCGTCCACAGGCACGAACACCGTGCGCACGCCGTTGTTGCGCAGCACCTGCGCCGTGCGGGGATAGCCCGGATTTTCCACCGCAAAGGTGCTGGCGCAGAACAGCCGGGCCAGCAGGCCCACCAGATATTCGATGCCCGCGCCCACCACGATCTGCTCGGGCGCGCACACCACGCCCCGGTAAGCATGCAGATATTTGGCAATGGCCGCGCGCAGGGATGCATCGCCCTGGCGGGAGCCATGGTTCAGAAGCTCCGGATGGGCGGTGACTGTCTCGCGCTGGATGCGCGCCCAGGTCTTGAACGGAAACAGGGCAGTGTCCACACTGCCCGTGCCGAAATCGTAGGCCCAGCGCTTTGCGGGCGGTTCCGGCGGCGCGGCCGGAGCCGGACGGACGGGTGCGTCCAGCTTTTCAATGCGGCATACCGTGAAGCCGCTTTTCGCGCGGGCCGCTATGTAGCCCTCCGCCACCAGCATTTGGTAGGCCGTTTCCACGGTGGAAACGCTCACCCGCAGGTCCGCTGCCAGGCGGCGCTTGCTGGGCAGCTTTTCCCCCGCCGCCAGCCCGCCGGAAGCGATCTCCTCCACGATATGGCGGTATAGCTGACGGTACAGCGGCGCGCCGTCCCCGCGCATCAGTCCCAGCGTAAAGCTTTCCATGCCTGTCCTCCAATCTGACCTTATAAAATATTCATAAATTGAGTATTTTAATCAGTTCACAATCTTCTATAATTGAGGATAAGCGAAAGCGGCGGCCCTGTCAACCGGAAATTCGCGGCGCAGGGCAAAAACAAAGAGGAGTGGTATTCATGGAAAAAACATCCAACCGGTTCACCGTGCGCAGGCTGGCCGTCACGGGCCTGCTGAGCGCTCTGGTATTCGTATTCAGCTGGATACAGATCCCCATCGGGGAGGTAGCGCGCATTCATCTGGGCAATGTGTTCTGCGCGCTGTCCGGCCTGCTGTTCGGGCCCCTGACGGGCGGCCTTGCCTCCGGCTTCGGCAGTATGCTGTTCGACTTTACGAATCCGCTGTACATCGCGGAAAGCTGGATCACATTCATCACAAAATTTTTCATCGGCTTTCTGGCCGGGCTCATCGCCCACCGGAGCGGTAATATCTCGCTGGGACGGGACGTGCTGGGCGCGTCCGTGGGCAGCGTGACGTATGTGGCGCTGTACCTGCTGAAGTCCTTCATCATGAAGTTTTACATCGAGGGGCAGGCTCTGGGCGCGGTGCAGACGCAGCTCGTGACAAAGGGCGTCACGTCCCTCATCAACGCGGTGCTGGCCGTGGTAGTGTCCGTGCTGCTTGCAAAAGCCGTGCGGCCCGCGCTGCGCAAGGCGGGCATTCTAAGCGAATAACCTCTGCAGACAGGCAAAAAGCACGGCCCGGAGCCTTCCGGGCCGTGCTTTTTTGTCCAATTCGGAAAAATATCGCAAATTTCAAAAAAAGGCTTTTCATCGGTGCCCGGATGGGCTAGAATAGCGTTTTGTGCAGGGCTGTTTTCGGCTCCGCGCGGCGCGGGGCACACGGCTCCGAAGCGCCGCTTTTCGGGAAAGGAAAGGTGCTTTTTTGGTTACGGATATGACTTCGGGCAGCCCCATGCGGCTGCTGCTCCGGTTTTCTCTGCCCATGCTGGTGGGCAATATCTTCCAGCAGTTTTACAGCATGGTGGACGCCATGATCGTGGGCCGCTTTGTGGGCGTGGACGCGCTGGCCGCCGTGGGCGCCACGGGCGGTATGTCGTTCCTGGTGCTGGGCTTTGTCATCGGGCTTGCCAACGGGTTCTGCGTGGTGGTGTCACAGCGCTTCGGCGCGCGGGATGAGGCCGGGCTGCGCCGGTGCGTGGCCATGACGATGCTGCTGTCCCTCATCGTCACCGCCGTGGCTACGGCGGCCAGTTTTCTTGGCACAGAACCGATGCTGCGCGCCATGAACACGCCGGAAAACATCTTCAGCGACAGCGCCGCATACATCGGCATCATCTTTCTGGGGCTGGGCGCGAGCCTGTTTTACAATCTGTTCTCCGGCCTGCTGCGCGCCGTGGGCGACAGCAAAACGCCGTTGTATTTCCTGTGCCTCTCCAGCGCGCTGAACGTCGTGCTGGACCTTCTGTTCGTTGTGACGTTCTCCATGGGCGTGGCGGGCGCCGCCTGGGCCACCATCCTTTCTCAGGGCGTTTCGGCGCTGCTGTGCCTGGTCTATATGCTGAAAAAATTCCCCATCCTGCGCACAGGCCGGGCCGACTGGGCCTGGCACGGCCCGATGGTGCGCCGCCTTGCCCGGATGGGCATTCCCACGGCGCTGTCCAACAGCGTAACGGCCATCGGCTGCATGATTTTACAGGTGACCATCAACGGCTTCGGCTCCACGGTGGTGGCGGCATACACCGCCGCCTCCAAGGTGGAGCAGCTGACGACGCAGCCCACGTTCACCTTCGGGCTGGCCGCAGCCACTTTTACCGCGCAGAACGCGGGCGCCGGCAAGCTGGACCGCGTGAAGGACGGCGTGCGCAAGGCCACGGTGCTCAACCTCATTGCCGGGCTGGCCGCGGCCGTGGTGGTATGGCTGTTTGCCGCGCCCATCACCACCTGGTTCGTGGACCCGGGTGAGACGGCCGTCATCGCCGCGTCGGTACAGTTTTTAAATATCGAAGCGGTTTTCATTCTGGCCCTGGGCGTGCTGTTCGTTTACCGCAACGCGCTGCAAGGCCTGGGCAACGCCGTGATGCCGCTGATCTCCGGCGGTGTGGAGCTCGCCATGCGCCTGGCCGCCGCCATCCTCCTCTCCCGCTTCTTGGGCTATGTCGGCGTGTGCCTGGCAAACCCGGTGGCCTGGACGGGCGCAGCCGTGATGCTGGTGCCCGCCTATCTGGCCGAGCTTCGCCGCCAGCAAAACAACGCGCTGGCCCGCGCCCGCTGAGGCCGGGTCACAGGCCCGAACCGGACGTTTTTTGGCAAAAAACGCACAAACAGGAAGAAAACCCCGAAAAGCCACCGTTCTTTTTGAAAGAAAACGGTGGCTTTCCGCGTTACAATCGTGTACAATGGAAACGTTAGAATGCCCGTATTGTACACGAACGGGCCATCTTAGGAGGAAACGCCGTGCAACAGATCCAACGATATTTCCGCAAGGCCGGCAAAGCGCTGGCGCGCTTTTTTGGCCGCGTAAAGAAAGGCAGCCCCATCGACATCGCCATCCTGGTATGCGCCGCCGCGCTCATCATCGCGCTGCTCGCTATTCTTGTGATGTCCCTGCTGCCCGACGCCGCGCCCGTGGACGCCTCCTCGTCCGCACCGTCTTCGTCGTCTGTCTCCGCTTCCCAGAGCGGCAGCTATGACCCGGACGCGGACGCGCTGGACAAACAGGCCTACGACGGCACCATCCTGCCGGAGACTGCGGACGGCGGCCAGACGTACATTGACGAAACGATGTTTCTGGGCGATTCCAACACCTACCGTCTGGTGGCCTACGGCCTGACGACGTGGCAGAACAACCTGAGCGCCGTGGGCATGGGCATCCAGCATGTCACCAGCACGCCGTGCATGTACTTCAAGGGTTCATCCAGCCCGGTGTATGTCGCCAAGGCCGTCTCCATGATGCAGCCCCGGCGCATCGTCATCACATACGGCACCAACAACACCAATTCCACTGCGGACACATTCAAAAACCAGTACCGCAGTGCTCTGGAGGCCATCAAAAAGGAATGGCCCTACGCGGACATCATCATCAACGCCGTACCGCCCGTGGCGCAGACGCGCACGGGCGCGGCCGCCGCGCAGAAGGCCATCGACGAATTCAACAAAGCTCTGGCGGACCTTGCCAAGGAGGACGGCTACCGGTTCCTGAACAGCAGCGAGGCCCTGAAGGACCCCGCCACGGGCTTTGCCAGAGCTTCGTATATGATCGAGGACGGCCTGCATTTGAATGAGCAGGGCGCCAAAGCGCTGATCGACTATGTGCGCACGCACACCTACGAGACCGAGGACCGCCGCCCGGCGCTGACCACCATCCCCACGCACACGGCCACGCCGGAGGAGACCTTCAACCCGCAGGCGGCGTCCAGCAGCTCCAGCTCGTCCAGCTCCGAAGCCGAGGGCGTGACCGTCACGTTCTCCATCAAGGACGGCAAAGACGGCGGCTCGCTGTCTGGCACGCTGACGCAGAAGGTGAAGCCCGGCGAAACGTGCTCCACCGTGACGGCCACCGCCAAGGAAGGCTATTCGCTGGAATGGGGCTGCACCGAGGGACGCATTGAAAATGTGAACAACGGCACGCTGACCTTCACCGTGCCCGCAAATACAAAGCTGGAATCCATCAGTGTGTGGGTGACGTTCAAAAATAAGCACACACACACCTGGAGCGACTGGAAGGTTGACGAAAGCGACAGCACAAAGCATACGCGCACCTGCACGGCCAGCGGCTGCACCAACCCGCCCAAGACCGAGACGGAGAACCATATCAAAGGCAACTGGACGGCAGACCCCAGCGACGCCACCAAGGAGCATATCTACTGCACCAAATGCGGCGCGGTTTTGGAAAGCCGTACTGTGGAGCATACACATACGCCGGATTCCGGCACCACGACCCCGGCCACCTGTACTTCAGAGGGTGTGACGATATACAAATGTACCTCCTGCGGACAGGAGACCTCCCGTACTAAAATCGATGCGCTGGGGCATGATTTCAGCGGACAGCTGACAGAAAGCGACGGTTCTGTCTGGAAGAAGTGCACCCGCTGCGGTGCAAAGGGCGATATGATCTCCGGTCCGCCCGCACCTTCATCCTCCACGCCTCCTCCCGTGCCCTCTTCTTCTGCTGCGCCGGAAGCCTCCGGGGCTGCCGACGCCCCTGCCGCATAGCTTTTCGCCGCCTGCCCTTTTTGTGGCGGGCGGCTTTCATTTTTTCTATCAGGCAGAAAGAAGGTTTTTTATGCTCAACAGCAAGGGTTTCGACGAATGGGCCGCCGGTTATGACGCCAGCGTCCGCCATTCCCACGATGCGGGGGAATATCCCTTCGCAGGCTACGATGCGGTGCTGTCTCTTATCGAGGCCCGTGTGAACAGCCGTCCCGGCGCCGATGTGTTGGACTTGGGCTTCGGGACAGGCATGCTGACAGCACGCCTGTACGCGGCCGGCCATCCGGTAGCCGGAGTGGATTTTTCCCAGAATATGCTGGACGCCGCCCGCACCAAGATGCCCTGCGCGGAATTGTATCTGTATGATTTCACACGGGGCCTGCCCCCCGCGCTGGAGGGCAGGACGTTCGATTTTATCATCAGCACCTATGCTTTCCACCATGTGCCGGACGCCGGGAAACCCACGTTCCTGCTGGAATTGTCCCGCCGTCTCAGCCCCGGCGGCGAATGTCTGATAGGAGACGTGGCTTTTGAAACGCAGGCCGAGCTGGATGCCTGCCATGCCGCGGCCGGGACGGCCTGGGACTGCGGCGAGGATTATGCCGTGGCGCAGCTGCTTGCCGGTGCTCTGCCCAGCCTGCGCCTTTCCTTCGCGCGGCTTTCCCACTGCGCGGGGGTGCTTTCCATCGGGCGGCACGACTCTCCGCAGCCTGTTTGACGCAAAAAACAGCCAAGCATCGAATGAGCTTCATTGCAAACCGATAAAAAGAGGCCGGAGCCCGGCGGGGAAATCCCGCCGGGCTCCGGCTTTTTTATCTCAGCTCCAAGAGAGCAGCGCGCGCCGCGCCTACTTTCTACCGCCGTAAAAGCGGCGGTACGGGTTCTGCGTGCGCTGGGTGGGCGTAAGCTGCTCCGGGCGCGGCCTGGAACGGCTGGCCGCCACTGCCGCCAGCACCAGCACGCCCAGAATCACCAGCGCCGCGGCCACCGCAGCCATCAGGATCCACTGCCAGGGAAGCATACGCCTTCCTCCTTTTCCGTTCGTTCACTGCTGCGTCAGAGTATGGAACACCGACATCGCCTTTTCGTAATACGCGGCGGCGTCCTCATCCTTTTCCAGCTTGGTGCCCGTATAAACGCGGGGCACCAGCTTGTAGTCCTGCAAAAATGTCTGGTAATCATACCCCTGCGAACCGTCGAAGTTCTCCGACGCGCCCAGCTCCAGCGACGTGAGCGCCGGACAGTCTCCCCAGCGCACGCCCATGCGCGCATAGTCCGGCTTTTCGCCCTCTGCGGGAGATGTGCCGTCGTTGTAGGCGAACAGCATATACTGCTCCTGGAAATACTCCATATCGTCCACAAGGAACAGCATGCTCTCGCCGCCGTCGATGTCGCCGGACAACTTCGTGATGTTCGCCATCTGGACGTTGGGGTCCGCGATGGAATCCGCGTCTTTCCCGATGGTGTATTCCATCACGCTCACAACGACCTCTCCGTCGCCGTTGCGGTCGTCAAAATACGGCTTGAGCTGCTCGGCCAGTGCCTCGCCGGTGCCCATGGGCACACCTGTCGTGGTGAGGATGCCGATGGTATAATCCGGATGCACCTGGGTGGCGATCTCCCAAACGAACGAAAAGACCATCAGCGCGGCCACGATGCCGACGATCACATGCCATTTGTGATAGAACCAGAAATTTTCCCGTTTTTCCTTGCCGGTCATCTCATGCTTCGGCTGTTCGGGCTGCAGGTCCTCGGGCTTGATGTTCAGTGTGTAGCGCGGGCTTGCCATACACGTGTTTCCCTCTTTCTGTTATATGTGTCGCGGCGGGCCTGCCCGCACGCTTTTATGCATACGCCGCTGCGCGGCGTCAGTGCGCTGTGGTTTTATCCTTGTGCGCGGCAATGCGCCGGGCCACCTCGTCCGGCAGCGCTTTCTGCGCCGCCCGGTCCAGCCCGGCGGTCTCGATGGGCGGCAGCACGGTCATGGTCACATGGCCGGGACACATCAGGTTGTGGTTTGCCTCCATGATCTTATAGCTCCCGTCGATGACGACGGGCACCACGGGCGCACCCGCCGCAAAGGCCATTTTGAACGCGCCGTGCTTGAACTCGCCCATGGCGTCGCCCTTGCTGCGCGTGCCTTCGGGGAACACGATGACACTTTCGCCCCGCGCCAGCAGCGCGCCTGCTTCCTTCATGGCCGTGACAGCCTGGCGGGGATTTTTGCGGTCGATGAACACACAGTCGAACAGCTTCATCCAGGTGCGCACCAGTGGGATCTTCAGCGTCTCCACCTTCGCCACCAGCGCGTGGGGCCTGTCCAGATGCACCAGCGTGATGGGGATATCATAATCGCTCTGGTGGTTGGGCGTGAATACCACGGCCCGGTCCTTCGGAATGTTTTCCAGCCCGTTCACCGTAACGGTACATCCGGCAATGCGCATCAGAGTAGACATCCACATGGGCACATATCTGTCCACGATGGCCCGGCAGCCGCTCTCATCCCCCGCGGCCTTGCGCCGCTTTGCCTCGTTCATTTTCGGTGTAAGCACGATGAGCGCGCCGAAGAAATAGAAAAACCACACGATCGTCCGCAATATTGCCATACCGGTATCATTCCTTTTCCGCGCCGGGCTTTCCGCGTCCGGCGGCCTGCATACTTTTTCTATGATACCGCAAACCGGGCGAATACGCAAACAGTTTTGCCGCGCAGCATGGCCTCGGTGCTGCTCTGTTGTTAGTATAGCCCGATTTTACACAAAAAAAGTGGCAGAGTTGTGAACAAGCGGGAAAAAAATCGTATTTTTTCCTTTTTTGTTATACGGCCCGCCAATATTTGTATTTTCATCCGCGTTTTTTGTCTGTTTGGTCTTGTGCATATATTCTAAACTTTACGGTCTGATTTTGGATGCGCCTTGTACAAAGGCGCAATTTTGCCGCCGCGGGCTTGACATGCCACGTCCCGGCGCGTAAACTGAATGCAACAACAGCGAAGGCGCTGCCGGACATCCGGCGGCGCCTTTTTTGTTGTATTTCCGCGGTTGAAAAGCGTAAAAAATTGAGGAGGGGTCATTATGTATTCATCCGTAGACACCATTTGGGTGCTGCTGGGCGCGGCGCTGGTATTCTTCATGCAGGCGGGCTTTGCGATGGTGGAGACCGGCCTGACACGCGCCAAAAATGCGGGCAACATCATCATGAAAAACCTGATGGATTTTGCCCTCGGCACCGTTGCCTTTTGGCTGGCAGGCTTCGGCATCATGTTCGCGGGGGACGGCGCGTTGATCGGCGGGTTCGACCCGTTCATCCTGGGCGATTACAGCAGCACGTTCCCGTCCTGGGCGTTCGTCATTTTTCAAACGGTGTTCTGCGCCACGGCGGCCACCATCGTCTCCGGCGCGATGGCGGAGCGAACCAAGTTCCTTTCTTATTGCATTTACAGCGTAGCCATAAGCCTGATCGTTTACCCTGTCGGCGGGCATTGGATCTGGGGCGGCGGCTGGCTGAGCCAGCTGGGCTTCCACGACTTTGCGGGCAGCACGGCAGTGCATATGGTGGGCGGCCTGTGCGCGCTCATCGGCGCAAAGATGGTGGGGCCGCGCATCGGCAAATATACGAAGGACGGCAAGGCGAACGCCATCCCGGGCCACAGCCTTACATTGGCCGCGCTGGGCTGCTTTATCCTGTGGTTCTGCTGGTTCGGCTTCAACGGCTGCTCCACCGTTTCGATGACGGGGGACGAGACATTGGTGAACGCCAGCCTCATCTTCGTCAATACCAACCTGGCCGCAGCTGTGGCAACCTGTGTGGTGATGATCATTACCTGGAGCCGTTACAAAAAGCCAGACGTCTCGATGACGCTGAACGGTTCCCTGGCCGGGCTTGTGGCCATCACGGCCGGCTGCGACACAGTGGACCCGTTCGGCGCGGCCATTATCGGGCTGATCGCGGGCTTCGCAGTGGTGTTCGGCGTTGAGTTCATCGACCAGAAGCTCAAAATTGACGACCCTGTGGGTGCCATCGGCGTGCATTTTGTCAACGGCGCGCTGGGCACTGTGCTCACGGGCCTGTTCGCCACGGACGGCGGCCTGTTTTACGGCGGGGGCTTCGGCTTCCTGGGCGTACAGATGTTGGGCGTGCTGGCTGTATGCGCTTGGGTCGGCGTTGCCATCACACTGGTGTTCTTCCTGCTGAAAAAGACCATCGGCCTTCGCGTTTCCCGCGAGGAGGAGATCGACGGCCTGGACATCCACGAGCACGGGCTCATCTCGGCCTACGCGGACTTTGCGCCCATGTCGCTGGGCATGGTAAGCCCTGAAGTGCAGGAGACTGTTGAGGGCGCTGTCCCGGCAAAAAGCGCCGACGAAGCGGTTCCTGTGGTGGAAACCACCACCGTCACCGCCGCTCCCGCATCCGGGCCGCGTATCAGCAAAGTGGTCATCCTGCTGCGGCAGAGCCGCTTTGATGCACTGAAAGAGGCGCTTTCCTCTATCGGTGTGACGGGCCTGACCGTGACGCAGGTGCTGGGCTGCGGCGTGCAGAAGGGACAGAGCGAATTCTACCGCGGCGTGCCCATGGACGTGACACTGCTGCCCAAGGTGAAAGTGGAGGTCGTCGTGAGCAGGGTGCCCGTGCGCAGCGTCATCGACGTCACGAAGCGGGTGCTGTATACCGGACACATCGGTGACGGTAAAATCTTTGTCTACAATGTGGAAAATGTTGTGAAGGTGCGCACCGGTGAGGAGGGCGTGGCCGCCCTGCAGGACACTCACTGACCACACTTTCGTCTGTGTCTTCCGGGTGGAGACCTGCGTTCGCAGGATTTTATTTAAAGCCTTTCTTTTTCAATTCGCCGCAAGGGCCTGTTCGGTTTTCCGGCTCCGGCGGGCCTTTCCGGTGAGGCAGCCGGTCTGTTTTACAAAGCCCCCGCCTGCGCATTGCGCAGGCGGGGGCTTTGCCGTATAATATTTCTTGAACCGCCGCGGCTCTGCCGCCCGGCGGCATGACCCCGGCCACGGCCGGGACGGGAGGGATACGATGCCTGGCATCACACTGCGCATGGCGCGCCCGGAGGACGCGGGCGGCATGCTGGCGGTCTACGCGCCTTATGTGGAGCATTCCACCGCCAGCTGGGAATACGAGGCGCCGTCTTTGGCGGAATTTTCCGGACGGCTGCGGGAGCATCTGGACACGGGCTTTCCCTGGCTGCTTGCGGAGGAGGACGGCGCGGTACTGGGCTATGCCTACGCCGGTCGCTTCGCCGCACGCCGGGGCTACGACTGGGACGCCGAGGTCACAGTATACCTGTCTGCCGCCGCACACCGGAGGCACGCCGCCACCGCGCTGTACACCGCATTGCTGGCTCTGCTGCGCAGGCAGGGCTACGTCAACTGCTTTGCGCTCATCACACACCCCAACCCGGCCAGCGCCGCCTTCCACGAGCGGATGGGCTTTGCCGAAGCCGCGCGCCTGCCCCACGCGGGCTACAAGGACGGCCGGTGGCTGGGTCTTTCCTATTATCAGCTCACGTTGCAGCCGCTTCCTGCCGTGCCCGTGCCGCCTGTGCCGCTGAGCGCGCTGGGCGCCGCCGAAACGGAACGATCACTGCGCGACGCGGCAGCCCTGTGCCGTCCCGCGCCGGAGGTGCTTTGAATGGAATTTGAACGCAATCCCACACTGGATGCGCTTTGCGCGCGCAAATCCGTCCGCGTGTTCACAGAGGAGCCTGTGCCGCAGGCTGTTAAAAACGCGCTGTTCCAGGCGGCCATGCAGGCCCCCACGGCTGGCAACCAGATGCTGTACACCATCCTCGACATCACCGACGCCGCGCTGAAGGCACGCCTGGCCGACCTGTGCGACCACCAGCCCTTCATCGCGGACGCACCCGTGGTGCTGGTGTTCGTGGCGGACTGCCAGCGCTGGTACGACGGCTTTGCCGCGGCGGGCTGCGCACCCCGTCCGCCGCGGGAGGGCGACCTGCTGCTGGCCGCGGCGGACGCGGCCATCGCCGCACAAAACACGGTGGTGGCCGCCGAAAGCTTCGGCCTTGGCAGCTGCTACATCGGGGATATTCTGGAAAACTGCGAGGATGTGCGCAGCGCACTGGCTCTGCCGCCCTACGCCGTGCCCGCTGCCATGCTGGTGCTGGGCCGGCCCACGCAGCAGCAGCGGGAGCGACGCAAGCCCGCCCGCTTCGACGCACGGTATATCGTACGGGAAAACCGTTACCGCCGCATGACGCCGGAGGAACACGAGGCCATGTACCGCGCGCGCGAGGCCGCCGAAGGCCGCGCGGACGTGGACTATGCCGCGCGGATGCAGGCATTCTGCGCGCGCAAATACAACAGCGTTTTTTCACGGGAGATGTCCCGCTCGGCCGCGGTATACCTGCGCGCCTTTTCGGCGCAGTACACGCCCGGCACGGAGGAAGGAAACGCGCGCGGCGTCCAGAGGACGGAGAACAGCCATGCGGGAACGGACTGACGTGTGCGGGCGCTTCGCGCCCAGCCCCTCGGGCCGGATGCATCTTGGCAATGTGTTCTGCGCTGTGCTGGCCTGGCTTTCCGCCCGCAGCCGGGGCGGACGCTTCCTACTGCGGATCGAAGATCTGGACGTCCGACGCTGCAAGCCGGAGCACGCGCGCCTTCTGGAGGAGGACCTGGCCTGGCTGGGGCTGGATTGGGACGAAGGCGGCCGGAGAGGCGGGCCGGACGGCCCCTATTTTCAAAGTGAATGCAGCGAACTGTACGCACAGGCCCTGCAGATGTTGAAAGAACATGCCCGCGTTTACCCGTGCTTCTGTTCCCGGGCCGATCTGCACGCCGCCAGCGCGCCGCACCTTTCCGACGGCGCCGTACTGTACGGCGGACGGTGCGCGCGGCTTTCTCCCGCCGAGGCGGACGCTCTGCGCAGGCGGCGCGCGCCCGCTCTGCGCATTGCCGTGCCGGAAGAGTCCGTTTCTTTCACAGACGGACATCTTGGACATTTTTCGCAGAACCTCGCCCGGGAATGCGGCGATTTCATCCTGCGGCGCTCGGACGGTATCTATGCTTACCAGCTGGCCGTGGCGGTGGACGACGCGCGCATGGGCGTGACGCAGGTGGTGCGTGGGCAGGACCTGCTCTCCAGCACGCCGCGCCAGATTTTTTTGCAGCGGCTGCTGGGCCTGCCCACGCCGGAATACTACCATTTGCCGCTGCTGGTGAACGCGGAGGGCGTCCGGCTCTCCAAGCGGGAAAAAAGCCTGGACATGGGTGCGCTGCGCGCCCGCTTCACGCCCGCGGAGCTGACGGGCTGGCTAGCCTTTCTGGCCGGACAGCAGCCCGCGCCGGAACCGGTGCCGCTCCGGTCGCTGGCCGCATGCTTTTCCTGGGAAAAGGTGCCCCGGCGGGATATCACCGTACCCGCCCGGCTGCTGAACGAAGAGCGCGCGGAATAACGACGTCTGAAATACGCCAAGCAGCGCCCATGGCTCTGCCGGGGCTGTAAATGCATTTGTGCAAAAGGAGGAGCCGATATGTTTCCGGACCGAAAAACCGCACTCCAGGAACTGGCAAAGGCCGAGGAACTGAATCCCGGTCCCTGGGGGCAACATTCCAGAAATGTGGCGCATGCGGCAGAGCTGATTGCCGGGCGCTGCGATAAAATGGACAGCGATAAGGCATTTGTCTGCGGGCTGCTGCACGACATAGGCCGAAGAACCGGAGTGGCCGCTGTCAGGCACATCATCGACGGATACGATTACGCCGCCGCGCGGGGATGGGACGAGGTCGCAAGGATATGCCTGACGCATTCCTTCCCCGTCAAGGATATTGAAGCCGACATCGGAAAGAAGGATATCAGCGCAGCGCAGTACGCCTTCATCCGGGATTTCCTGAACGGCCTCGACTATGACGATTATGACAAACTGATCATTCTCTGCGATGCACTTGCCGACGCCAGTGGTTTTTGCATCTTGGAAAAAAGATTCATCGACACAACAAGGCGCTATGGAATATACCCGTTTTCCATCGACCGGTGGAATAAAACGTATCAGTATAAGGAATATTTTGAAGCGCTCATTGGGAATTCCATCTATACCCTGCTCCCGCATATAGAAGATTGCATCTACCGCTGACGTGCTCCCTGCGGCAGCGCCGGGTGCACGGGCGGCGGGGCGGTAAAAGCTTTATCTTCCCATAAATCCATTCAGAGCACAGCGGGCCTTCTGCAAAGGGCGCGGCCGATGGCCGCGCCCTTTGTTTTTTCTATTTGTCGATGCTGCCCACGCGCTTGCGCCAGCCTCCTGTAAAGTAAAAACCCAGCGACAGCGCAGCCGCCACTGCCCACCCCAGCGGCCAGGACATCCAGATGCCCGCGGCGCCGAAGCGCGGCGCAAGCAGGAACGCCAGGATCACACGGAGGATCAGATCCGTAAACGTAGCCGTCATGAACTGGCCCATGCAGCCCGCGCCGCGCAGCACGCCGTCCGCCGCCAGCTTCAGCGAAATGAGCACATAGAACGGCGCCACGATGTTCAGGAACAGCGTGCCCTGTGCCAGCGCGTCGGCGCTGGGAGCGCTCAAAAACAGGCGTACCATCTGCGGCCCCGCGAACACGAACGCCGCAATGAACGGCACGGCCACGCACAGCGTCATGCCCGCGCCTGCGCGGAACCCCTGCTTCACACGTTCGGGACGGCCCGCGCCGATATTCTGGGCCGTGAAGCTGGAGAGGCCGTTGCCCAGCGTTGTGAAGCCCGTCAGCGCAAAGGTGTTCAGCTTCACCGCCGCGGAATAACCGGCCACCACAGCGGAGCCAAAGCTGTTGACAAGGCTCTGGATGAACAGGTTGCCCACGGAGATAAAGCTCTGCTGTAAAATACTGGGGACGGCGATGCGCGCAATGCGCCCCAGCATCCGCCAGGAAAACAGCGGATGCCGCTCCGGCGCGGGCACGCCCCGCAGCCGCCGGAACAGCGTCCATGCTGCCAGAACGGAGGCCACGCCCTGGCACAAAAACGTGGCCCAGGCCACGCCGCCAACGCCCATGTGAAAACACACCACGAACACCACGTCCATAACGATGTTCGCAAGGCTCGAAGCGATGAGGAAATACAGCGGCGTGCGGGAATCGCCCAGCGCCGTGAACACGCCCGTGCAAATATTGTACAAAAACAAAAACGTCAGCCCGCCGATATAGACATTCAAATAGAGCTGGGAATCCGCAAACACATTTTCCGGCGTGCCCAGCAGGCGCATCAGCGGCTCGCAGAACAGAAAGCCGCCGGCCGTAAGCAGCGCCGAAAGTGCCAGAATGGCAATAACCGAGGTGGACACCGCAGTTTTCATGCGGGCCGTCTCCTTCGCGCCGAACAACTGGCTGATGATGACCGAGCAGCCCGTGTTGCTGCCCAGCGCCACGGCCATGAAGATCATTGTGATGGGAAACGACGCGCCCACGGCAGCCAGCGCATCTTCGCCCACAAACCGGCCCGCCACCACGCTGTCGGCCACATTATACAGCTGCTGGAACACCGCGCTCAGCAGCATGGGGATGGTGAACCGCCACAGGATGGCGGCGGGTCTCCCCTGGGACATATCGGTGATCAAGGCAACGCTCCCCCTCTTTTTCCCGCCCGCGCACGGACGGCGGTTCCTTGCCATCCCGCATGGGACATGCTATGATACCAGTATAAAACAGATTGAAAAAATTTTCAATTTTTTCCACAAAAAAGCATTGTAAAGGATGTGCAGGATGCCGAAAAGCGAAGGACAAAAACTGAAGCTGCTGTACCTGGCCGACCTGCTGCGCCGGGAAACGGACGAAGACCACGCGCTTTCTATGAGCGACATCCTGTCCCGGCTGGAGGAACTGGGCGTGCACGCCGAGCGCAAAAGCATCTACGATGATCTCCGTGCGCTGGAGGATTACGGCATGGATATCATCGCCACCCGCGGCCGAGCGGGTGGCTACCAGCTTGCCCACCGGGAGTTCGAGCTGCCGGAGCTGAAGCTGCTGGTAGACGCGGTACAGTCCTCCAAATTCCTCTCCGTCAAAAAAAGCCGTGAGCTTATCCGCAAGCTGGAGGGCCTCGCCTCCCGCTGGGAGGCCCAGAGCCTGCAGCGGCAGGTGTACGCGGTGGGCCGCGTAAAAAGCATGAACGAGAGTATTTATTACAGCATCGACACCATCCATACGGCCATTTCACAGGACAGGCAGATTGCGTTCCGTTATTTTGAATGGACTATGGAAAAAACCGTGCGCTACCGCCGGGACGGCCAGCTCTACGAGCGCTCGCCTTACGCGCTGGTGTGGGACGATGAGAACTATTATCTTGTGGCCTACGACCACACAGCGTCGCCGCCGGGCATCCGCCATTACCGCGTGGACAAAATGGCGAATCTGTCCGTTCTGGAAGAGTCCAGGCTGGGCAAGGCGACATTCGACGGCTTCGACATGGCGCAGTACGCCAAACAGATGTTCGGGATGTTCGGCGGTGCGCAGCAGGACGTGGAGCTGCGGTTCGCCGCGCGGCTGGCCGGCGTGGTGCTGGACCGCTTCGGCAAGGAGGTCACACTGCTGCCCGACGGCGGCAGCTTTTTCCGGGTGCATGTGCAGGCCGTCGTCAGCCCCCAGTTCATGGGCTGGGTGGCCGGCTTCGGCACGGACGCAAAGCTGCTTGGGCCGCCTGCCGTGGTGCGGGAATACACCGCCTTCTGCCGGGAGATGCTCGCGCAGTACGAATAAGCGTTAAAAGTCCTGATTATGGGACATATAATATCCTATACTAAAGACACCGAAAGAAACCACGATGTTTGAAAGGAGTGCCTTTGGTATGGTTAAAATGGCAGCGCTTGCGCCGAAAGGCGTGTTTGAGGAAGAGGATTTCTATGTACCCGCTTGGGAAGAGCCCCCGTACGAGCGGCATTTCGACGATTATACGCGCAACTGCGACGAAGCAGCATAAACACACGGCGCCCCGCACCTGTTGGTACGGGGCGCCGCTTTCCTTTTCAAATACTCAGAAGCCGCCGGCCGTACGCGGGAACGGCAGTACGTCGCGGATGTTGGGGATGCCCGTCAGATACATGATCAGGCGCTCGAAGCCCAGGCCGAAGCCCGCGTGCTCCACAGTACCGAAGCGCCGCAGCTCCAGATACCACTCATAATCCGCGCGGGAAAGGCCCAGCTCATCCATACGCGCCGTCAGCACGTCCAGCCGCTCCTCACGCTGGCTGCCGCCGCACAGCTCACCCACGCCGGGCACCAGCATATCCGCCGCAGCCACGGTCTTTCCGTCGCCGTTCACACGCATATAGAAAGACTTGATCTCCTTGGGGTAATCCGTCACAAATACGGGCTTTTTATAGATCTGCTCGGTGAGGAAGCGTTCGTGTTCGGTCTGCAGGTCCGTGCCCCACTCCACCTTATACTGGAACGAATCGTTGTGCTTGCTCAGGATCTCCACGGCCTCCGTGTAAGAAACGCGGGCAAAATCGCTGTTTACCAGAGCGTTCAGGCGCTCCAGCAGCGTTTTGTCGAAAAACTGGTTGAAGAAAGCCATCTCGTCCGGGCAGGTCTCCAGAACATAGGCGATGACGCTTTTCACCATTGCCTCGGAGAGGTCCATCTCATCCGCCAGGTCCGCGAAGGCGATCTCCGGCTCGATCATCCAGAACTCGGCCGCATGGCGCGGTGTGTTGGAATTCTCGGCGCGGAAGGTGGGGCCGAAGGTATAGATCTTGCCGAAGGCCGTGGCCATCGCCTCGCCCTCCAGCTGGCCGGAGACCGTCAGGTTCGTAGCGCGGCCGAAGAAGTCCTGGGAAAAATCCACCGCGCCTTCTTCCGTTCGGGGCGGCTGGGCCGCGTCCAGCGTGGTAACGCGAAACATCTCGCCCGCGCCTTCGCAGTCCGACCCGGTGATCAGCGGCGTATGCACGTATACAAAACCGTTTTCCTGCAAAAACTTGTGGATGCCGTAAGCCGCCACGCTGCGCACACGGAACGCCGCGCTGAACGTGTTCGTGCGCGGGCGCAGATGCGGCATGGTACGCAGGAACTCCACAGTATGGCGCTTTTTCTGCAGCGGGTACTCCGGCGGGCACGCGCCCAGCACGCGGATGGAATCGGCGTTCACCTCCAGCGGCTGCTTGGCCCCCGGCGTAAGCACCACGCGGCCTGTCACCACAAGGCTGGTGCCCACGCCCGCTTTGGCAATGTCCTTGTAATTTTCCAGCTTGGCAGCTTCAAACACCACCTGCAGCGGCTTGAAGCAGGAGCCGTCGGAAAGCTCGATAAAACCGATGTTTTTGGAATCCCGCACCGTTTTGGCCCAGCCGCACACGGTGACGGAGGCGCCGTCGGCAGGCGCGGATGCGAAAAGCGCACGGATCTCTGTCCTTTTCATGAGATATCCTCCTTCATAAAATGAAAAATCGACAGCCAAATGTCCCAAACCTTTAGGACGAATTGCTGTCGAATCCGCGGTGCCACCTAAATTACCGCTTGCGCGGCCACTTTTCTGCGCCAAAAAGCGCCCGCAGCTTAACGCGCTGCCCACGGCGTGCCTACGGCCGGTGCATGCCCGGCGTTCGGGTTGCGGCTCGGAAGTGTTCTTTCGGGCGGGGCGCGGCGCGGAGCTTCCACCTTCCCCCGCTCGCTTTTCCGGCTGTTCCGCCTTACTTTTCTCCGTCACTGCCTTTGAATTGTATTTATCCTATCATCCCCGACGGCGCTTGTCAAGCCGCAGACGGGTCCGTCCGCGGGCACAGAGCGCGTTTCGCGACAGAATCGCCGTTTTATACAACAAAACTACATGGAAATCCCGCTGCCACTCTCCTATAATTAAAATGTACGAAATGATATTTTATCCGACTTTGGAGGGAAAATCATGGCCCACACCGCGCTTTTAATCGAACGGCTGCTTCAATTCAGCCTGCAACATTCTCTCATCGGCGAGCTGGACGCCTATGTGGCGCGCAACACGCTGCTGGACCTGTTCGGCCTGTCTGAGCCGTGGGCGGACGGCGTGCCGGAGGAGCATCTGGACGTTCCCACCGTACTGCTGGACGCTCTGCTGGATGACGCGGCGGCCCGCGGCCTGTACGACGGGGAGGTGCCCGCTCTGCGCGTAAATTTTGAGGCGCGCATCATGGGCGCGGTGATGCCCCGGGAAAGCGAGACGGCCGCCCGGTTCGAGCAGCTGCGGCAAACGCAGGGCGTGCGCGCGGCCACGGACTATTTCTACGGCCTGTGCATCGCATCCAACTATATCCGCACCGCGCAGATCGCCAAAAACATCAAATGGGACTATCCCTGCAAATACGGCAGGCTGGAGATCACCATCAACCTCACAAAACCGGAAAAGGATCCCAAGACCATCGCTCTGGAGCGCCTGCAGCCGGCAGCCAGCTATCCCAAATGTATGCTGTGCATCGAGAACATCGGCTATGCGGGCCGCGTGAATTTTCCCGCGCGCCAGAATCACCGTGTGGTGCCGCTGACGCTCTGCGGAGAGACCTGGTATCTGCAGTACAGCCCCTATGTATATTACAACGAGCACTGCATCGTGTTCGCCCATGAGCATGCGCCCATGGCCATCACGCCCCGCACCTTTGAGCAGCTGTTCGATTTTGTGACGCAGTTCCCCAACTACACCTGCGGCAGCAATGCGGACCTGCCCATTGTGGGCGGCAGCATCCTCAGCCACATGCACTTCCAGGGCGGCAGCTATGCCTTTCCCATGCAAAGCGCCGAAACGCTGTGCCGCTACCGTGTGCCGGAGTATCCGGACATCTCCGTCGAGACCATCCGCTGGCCCGTGAGCACCGTGCGTGCGTGCGGCCGGGACGCCGCCCAGCTTATCGGCTTTGCGGGCAGGCTGCTGGAAACCTGGCGCGGCTATTCGGATGCAGAGGCGGACATCCTGGCCGAGACCATGGAAAACGGAAGCCCCACGCCCCACAACACCGTCACGCCTATCCTGCATTATGACGAAAAAAAAGGCTATGTGCTGGACCTTGTACCCCGCAACAACCGCACCACAGAGCAGTATCCCGAGGGTATTTTCCATCCGCACCGGGAGATCCACCACATCAAAAAAGAAAACATCGGCCTCATCGAGGTGATGGGCCTTGCCATCCTGCCCAGCCGCCTTGCGCAGCAGAGCGAAGCCATCGCGGCGGTGCTGTGCGGCCAAACGGACGCAAAAGCGTGCAGAGCCGCCGCACCGGAGCACGCAGATTGGCTGGACCTTTTGGTGAAAAAATACGGCACGGCGCTCTCCCCCGAGCAGGCGCAGGACGCTGTGAAACGGGAGATCGGCGCGAAGTTTGAAACGTGCCTGGAGCACGCGGGCGTGTTCAAGCTGACACCGGACGGTCTTGCCGCCTTCGACCGTTTTCTTACCGCGCTGGGCTGCGAAAAGCTGTAAGGCCGAACGGCGCCCTCTCCACATGAAATAAAACCGTGCCGTGTGCGCTGCCGTGTGAAACGAACACGGCAGCGCACACGGCGCGGTTTTATTTTCCAGCGTCCCGGATACCGGACGGAACGGCCCCCGTACGCCCCGGCGTCAGCCGTCGTTTATCATGATATCCAGAATTTCCAGGTCAGTCTCCCGCATGCCCTCGCGGCCCAAACGGCACACACTGTCCACGGTGTGCTCAAAGGAGTCCTTCACGATCCCGTCGCCGCTTTGGAATCCGCGGCCCCGGGACGCCATCTGGTATCCCAGCAGAGCCGCCTCCACGGCCGAGGATATCTTGGCGGCGCAGGAAGCTTTCGCTCCGTCGCACACGATGCCGGACACATTTGCCAGCGTATTCACAACCGTCTGCTCTATTACGGGCAGCTCCTCGCCATAGAGATAGGCGACGCCCGCACCGGCCCCGGCCGCGGCGCATACAGCCCCACAGTAAGCCGAAAGACGGCCGATCCCCTGCTTCTGGTATAGCGCCATCAGGTTGCTCAGCAGCAGGGCACGGCAGGTCTGTTCCTCTCCTGCGTTCAGCTCGCGGGCATACTGCAGCACCGGCAGAGATACCGTCATCCCCTGGTTTCCGCTGCCGGAATTGATGACCACCGGCAGCGTGCAACCGCTCATCCGCGCGTCGGAGCCGGCAGCCGCCCAGGCGCGGGCGCGCACCGCCACATTGTTTCCGGCGCATTCCAGCAGCGTTTTGCCTACGTTCGCGCCATAAGAACCCTCCAGCCCCTCCCGCGCGATCTTTGTGTTGTACTCGACCTGCCTGTCCAGAATGGGACGAACATCTTCCAGGCATGCCGTGGTAGCAAAATCATACAGCCCCTCCACCGACAGCTTCCACGGTTCTTCTCCGCCGGGCTGCGCTGTCTCCGGCTGCATGAAAACGGTTTCTCCGTTTTTTTCCATACGCACGATATGGGTGTGCTCACCGCAGATCTCCACTGCCGCGCTCTGCGCGCCGCACCGGGCCGTGACACGCAGGTGCAGGCTGTGCGGCGAGCGCAAATGCGCCACTTTGCACATGCCCCGCGCCATGGCGGCACGGGTGGCATCCACATGCGCGGGCGTGACGGCCGCCAGCACCTCCAGGCCTCTTTCCGGGTCGCCGCCCAGCGCCCCCAATATGGCCGCCGCTTCGATGCCTTTCAGATTCCCGGTTCCCGGCACGACCACGCCCTTTACATTTTTGATGATGTTGCCGCTGCATTCCGCCATGAGCGACTCCGGCGCACAGCCCAGCACCTGCACGGCCCGGGCCGCCCCATAAGCGACGGCGATCGGCTCTGTGCAGCCCAGCGCGGGAATCAGCTCCCGCTCCAGAAGCGCCAGATAGCGCCTGTATTCTTCTCCGTTTCTTTCCATAAACAGCCTCCCGTGAGACTTTTTTCCCGGCGGCGCGGGGCGTTCCCGCCGTGCCGGTTTCCGGGCCTTTTCCGCATACCGGGCGCCCGGCCCCGGCTTTCAGTATAGCAGGGCGCGGCGCGGCCCGCAACAGGCTATGCGGCCTGTTTAAAGCTTCGCGCGGCCCGTCCTCTCGCATCTACATATCCGCAGCGCCCCGCCAAAAGCGGGGCGCTGCCTGGCTTGTTCTGTTTATTTTTTATTGCTCCGCAATAAAAAACTTATCCCAATGGCCGCGGGCCGGGGACGGCCCGCATGGCCGAAAAAATAGCCTTGCAGGCTATTTTTTATTGCTCCACTTTTTCCCGGCGCTCCGCCAGCTCCGCGCGAATTGCGGGCATCTTCTTTTCATACCGGTAAATCACCAGCATCAGTACAATCAGCACCGCATAGATGATGAGCGGAAGCAGCGTGGCAAGCCAGTGGATACCGTTGACACAGCTCTGCGTCTGCACTTCCAGCATTTCATCATATCCCAGCGCGTCCAGCATGAACGCAATGGACGCCGTACCGAGCCCCTGGCCGATTTTCGTGCCGAAGCTGTTGGCGGACATCACCAGCGCATCGCTGCGCACACCTGTTTTCCACTCGCCGTAGTCGATACTATCCATAATGTTGGGGACGATGAGCGAGGAAAAAAGCGACAGGCCGAAGCCGGCCACAAGCAGGCATGCCAGATACAGCGGGGTAAACTGATCCTGCGAAATAACGCGCACAAGCATGCAGGTAAACGCGATGCCCAGGCCCATGATGCTGGCACGCACCTTACCGACTTTCTTTGCAAAGAACTTCAGCAGAATGATCGCGAAAAAGCCCGAGATCATCGACGCCAGGCTGGCCAGCCCCACCAGGCCCGGATTGCCGAGATAATCGCGCACGTAATAAATGAGCAGGCCCTGCGTGACCGACGAGGTGCCGTAATACAGCAGCGTTGTAATAACAAACCAGCGCCACAAATTATTCCCGAGCAGGAGCCTGAGCATCTCTCCGATGCGCATACGCGGCTGAGCAGCCTTGCTGGCAGCCTCATCCTTTTCCTCCTCGGTGGGAATATCCTGCTTGTCATAGCCGCGTGTCAGAAGGAACACACCCACATAGCCGAGCACCAGCAGCAACGCATAAACGGCCATTACAACACGGAAACCAACAACATAATCGCCGTTCCCGACGTTTTCCACAAGGCCCATCGTCATGCTGGATACAAAAATAGCAGTAAACATGGAAATGAACGCGCGGCTCTGGTTGAGCGCCACGCGCTGGATCGGGTCGCGCGTGATGCGCGCCATCAGCGTGGTATACGCGAGGCCCGTAGCCGTATAGCACAGATCCTGCCCAAAATAAGTCACATAGGCGTAAACCAGCTTCATGGTGGGGCTAAGGTCCGGCGCATTGAACATCAGCCAGAAGAATACGCCCGCCGGCACGGACCAGCGCAGCAGGAACGTGCGGCACTTGCCGTGCTTGCCGTTGCTTCGCTCAATGATCATGCCCATCAGCGGATCGTTCACAGCATCCCAAAACTTTGCGATCAAAAGCAACACGCCGGCCGCCGCCGGGTCGATCTTCAGCACGTCTGTATAGAAGAACAACAGAAACATGCTCAGAGACATCAGCGAAAACTGCTGCCCAAACTCGCCTACGCCGTAAAAAAGGCGCAATCTTCTCGGCAGCGGCGCCACCGCATCCGCCGGCCTTGCTGTTTCATTCCTCATAATCTCTCACTCCACACAATATATTAGGCGGCCGCCCGCCCAAAATCTTATTCCTCCGCCTGTTTCTTCCGGCGGTAGATCACACGGCAGGCGCAATCACCGTTTGCCAGGCGAGTGGGATTCTCAAGTTCGTATCCCATCTCGCGCGCCATGGCAAAATCGCCCTCCATGGCCAGGTCGCACAGCTTGGCGCACATCTCATCGCTCATGCCGCACTCCAGCCAGCCCTGCAGATGAGGGCAATGGTGCATATCCATGGCGAAGCACTCCTCCGTGCATTCCAGCACCTCCATGCCGAAAGCCTCCCTGCCCAGCTCCGGGGTCATCTGTTCCCCCCACTGGCGCAGGTCCTCCGGGTCGCTCATGCGCGCACGAAAGCTGCGGGCGTTTTCCGCCGCCATCTGCTGGGAGGTCGCGCGGTATACGTCCTCATACGGAATGCCCCGCTTTTCAAACTCCACCGCATTCAAAGCGCTTTTCCTGGCAGCTGTCGCCAGCGTCCGGCGGTACAGTCTGGCGCTAAAATTTTCTGTGGGCCATTCATTGTTGATCTTCGACATGCTTTTGCTCTCCCCTTCGTCTTTTCCGCGTCCTCCGAAATACGGCGGCGCGTGCGTTTTGAATTTCGGCCGATGCAGTAAAACGCAAATCTGATTCTATTATAATAGAGCCTAGCGGTTTCGCTTCCTGCAATTTTTCCGATTTATCGGTTTAATTTTTATATATCGGCAAAGTTCCCGGTTTTATTATAATGATAATTTCGCAAATCTGCAACCATTATAATATAGGTTTGTAGAAAACAGCAATTTTTTTGTGCACCTTGCAAAATCGTTTTGTTTTTCTGTCCGCGCAGTGAAATCCCCGCGGCGATTTGATATAATAGTACCCACACACACCTTGTGAGGCGCCGTTCCAAACGCTCCCCTGCCCCACCGTAAGAAAAAGGACAAACGCTATGGAAAAAAACATCCCCCTGTACCGTATGATCTACCACAAGGTCGTCAACCGGGTCCTGACAGGCTTTTATCAGAAGGGCGACCGCCTTTCCTCCGCGCAGAAAATCCGCGAGCAATACGGCTGCAGCCTGAACAGCGTCCGTCAGGCAATGCATTTGTTGGAACAGGACGGATACATCCGGTTGGAGGAGCGCAAGGCCCCTGTGGTTGTCGCCGACCCGTCCGATCCGCACTATCAGAATCTCCGGCGGGACAATTTCCTGCGGCGAAAACACGCCCATCTTGATGCTTACCGCATGCTGCCTCTGTTCGTGCCCGAAATGGCATGGCGGGGCGCCCTGCGCTGTGACGCAGACGCCCTGGCCGGCCTGGAGGAGGCCGCAGCCCGCTCTGTCCAGCAGGCCAAAGTACGCGGCGACCTTGTGCGCTGCATCCATGAATTTTCCCTCGCGCTGGTCGGACGCTCCGGCAATCTGCTGGCGGAGGACCTTTTCTATCAGGTGCGCGGCTTCGATGAGCTTCGGCGCATCGTCCTGCCTGCGGAGCTTCTGACCGAAGGCGAAGCCGACATCACCGCTTCGGTGGTGGAACGCCTGACGGGCATGATCCGCGAGGGCCGGGGCAATGCCTTCTGCTGGCTTCTGAAGCATTGTTATGAGCAGCTCGCCTGCGACCTTGAGCTGGAAATCCGCCGTTACGCACCGGAGGAGACCGCTCCCGGGACGCAGGTCGCGTTTATGTGGTACGCCTATCAGAGGCCTGTTCCCCTTTACCAGCAGATTGCCTACGATCTGCTGCGCTTTGCCCAAAGAAGCCTTTCTCCCGGAGATTACTTTCCTTCCGAAGCCAACCTGATGCAGCAATACGGCGTGGCCGCAGTGACCATCCGCAGCGCGCTTTCCACGCTGAACGCGCTGGGCTTTGCGCACACGTTCAACGGGCGCGGGACGCAGTTCGTGCTGGAAGCCTCCGCTGACGGTGAACACAGGCGGCTGCTCAAAGAATATTTTGATTGTATGGAGCTGTTTTCGGCCTCGGCCGCCGGCCTTGCCCGGTTGGCTGTTCCCGCGCTTGCGCCCCGGGCAGAAACCCTGCTGGCACAAGCCGCCCAATACCGCCGCAGGAACGGGCTTTGGATGTGGATGCTGGAACAGGTGCTGCCTGTCATCCCCAACCAGGCCGTCCGGAATTCCTTTTACCAGTTGAAGGACAAAATCATTTTCGGGCTGGTGCTCAAGCCTTCTGCCGCGGATCCGGCGCAATCGGACTATTTTGAGCAGAGCTATCAGCGGCTCTGCGAAGGGCTGCGACGGTTCGCCCGGGGCGACGGCTCTGCCTTCTGCGATTCTTTTGCATGGGTATGCCGTTATTCCCTCGACCACTCCCGCAGCAGCTTGACTCGGCTGTGCCGGGAAAGCGCCCGGTGGGATACGATTTTCCACTCTCTTTTCGGCTGAATGTTTCATATCCGGCGAAGCGTGGCGGCCTTTGCCTTGTGTTTTTTTGCAGAATTGTAATGTTTATTCACAATTTGCTCACTTTTTCCCCGGTGTTTTGTCAAATATGACTTGTATCATGATAAGTAAGGAAAAAATACGTCCGCTTTCGGAACGTACCTTAGAAAGGTCGATGCTGTATGGGGAAACTGGAAAAAATCGAAAAATGTGTTCAAAAAGGGAAAGAGGATGAGTTGGTCAAGCTCGTGCATGACCGCGACAAAAACGTCCGTCTTGCCGCCATTACCGGGCTGGGCAGGGCCGGAAAGGACAATGCCTGCAACGTCCTCATCACCCTGCTGCTGGACGACGACCCCGAGATCCGTTCCGCCAGCGCTTCCGCGCTGGGTGATCTTGGCGACCCGCGCGCGCATACGCTTCTTATGCATCATCTGGGCGTGGAAAAGGATGAACGGGTGGCAGCGGCCATCAAGGACGCTGTGGGTAAGCTGCATGGCGGCGGCTGAAGCTTCAGGCACAAAAACCAAAACGGGAGCTGCTTTTAAAGCAGCTCCCGTTTTGGTTTTCCATACACTCGTTTTTTATGCAGACGGGGCTGCCGCAGACACGTGGTCCGCTCCCTCTCCGGACGACTCCCCCCGTAGGAAACGGTCCAGTCTGTCGGCCTCGGCGGAAAAATCGCACCCGATCAATGAGCTTTGCAGGCCGGATGAGATGGACCACGTCTCCTCGCGTTCGGGCACTGTCATCTGCCGTGCCTGCTTTCCCAGCAGCACGGGCATCTTAAACAAAAGCTGCCACAGCTCACCGTTGGTAAGGTTCGTTTCGATGCGGGGCAGCAGCTTGTTTGCGATGAGGTCCAGCTTGGGCAGGCTCAGCGTGGCCACCTGGTCCGCCGCAGCCTGCACAACTTCACGCTGGCGCTCCACACGCTCCCAGTCGCTGTCCAGCTTGCGCATGCGCGCATACACCAACGCGGTGGGGCCATCCAGCCGCGCCGTGCCCGCCGTCCATTTCTGCTCCCCGGCGATGCCGTTCATATAATCGGCCTCCGCCTGGCTCATATCCACCACCACGCCGCCAATGTCGGTAATGGCGGTCTCAAACAGGGAAAAATCGATCTTCACATACCGGCTCACATCCACTTTGAAATACTCCTGCAGCGTTTTCATCAGCAGGTTCGCGCCGCCGTAGGCGTAGGTATGCGTCAGCCAGTCGTCACCGCGGTTCGGAATGGAAACGCCCACGCCGCGCTCGAAGGATACCAGCTTCCATGTGTTCTTTCTGCTGTCCACCGAAAGCATCATGATGGAGTCCGCGCGGGCGCTGCCGTCGGCGCTGTTTTCCCGTTCGTCGGAGCCGATCAGCAGAACGTTGATGACGCCGCTGTTGATGTTAACCCCGCCCTCCGGCGGCGCGATGCTGCCGCCGTTTTCCATCACGTCGATGCCGCTCAGATCCATGCCGTCAAAGGAGAGCACTGCATCTCCGGGGTCCGTTCCGCTCTGGCTGCTGCCGCCCTGTCCCGCCAAAGGGCGGGACAGCAGGTCCATTTTTCCGCTGATATAAGCGGCTCCCGCCGCGCCGGCCAAAAATACAACCAGCACGACCCCCGCCGTTACCGATAAGAATATCTTTTTTCTGCGTGAAAAGCTGTGCTTCACTGTAATGCCTCCCCGCGCCGGGCGCGTTGTTTCCTTTGTAGACTGATACTAGCACAGAAATATAAAAAATTTGTGGAATTTCCGGATAAAATTTTTCCGCAAGGTACCGAAGAGCCCTAAAGTCCTCCATTTGTCTTTTGCCATTTATTTTATATTCCCCTCATTTTGGATTGATTTCACAAATTTTTGTTTTATAATTAAATTAATTTAGTGTTTTAGCATCAATATGAAGGAGGCTGTTTATGGAAAATCCCGCGTTTGACGTCGCGGCGCTGCTTGCGCCGCCGGATATCCTGAAAAGCAAATGTGCTCTCTGCATCCAGCCCCATCCCGACGACAACGAGATCGGCATGGGCGGCACCGTGGCGGTGTTGGCGCAGGCGGGCTGCACGGTGCATTACCTCACCGTCACCAACGGCGACCAAGGGAATAAGAACCGCACGGCGTCCCCGCAGGAGACCGCATGTGTGCGCCGCGCCGAAGCCATTGCCGCCGGAACACACCTCGGTGCAAAGGAGTTCCACTTTCTGGACCACGGCGACGGCACGCTGGACGATGTGCTGGGCCTTTCGGCACAGATCGCCCGGGTCATCCGCGAGGTGCGGCCGGACGCTATTTTCGCGCCGGACCCCTGGCTGGCCTACGAGAGCCACCTGGACCATGCTGTAACAGGGCGCGCGGCAGCCAACGCCTTTTTGATGAGCGGGCGCGCCGCCATTCCCGGCGGCGGGGACACGCAGCCGCACGCCGCGTCTGCCATCGGCTATTATTTTACCGCGCAGCCCAATACCGTTGTGGATATTTCCGCCGTATTCGAAAAAAAGTTCGAGGCCATCGCGCTGCACGACAGCCAGATGGATGCGCAGACGTTGGCCATGTATCGCGTCTACTTCGGCATGAAGGGAAAAGAACAGGCCGCGGGTAAGAACTTTGCGCTGGGCGAGGGGCTGAAAGTTCTTTCTCCGCTGCACGCGCACTGCTTTGTGGATGCCGCGCGCATCTGAATACGATCGAAAGAGGCGAGAATATGGAAAAAAACAAGACCTGCAACCGCCCCTGGCGCTATTCTCTGGCGATGTTCGGTTTGTCTATCGCAGGATACATGTACGTTACTTACGGCACCTTTTTTTACACCGAGACCATCGGCCTTTCCATGAAGCTGATCGCGCTGGGCAATGTGCTGTATGCGGTTTGGGACGCTTTCAACGACCCCATCGCAGGTTATCTGTCGGACCGCACACGCACCCGCTGGGGACGGCGCAAACCCTGGCTGCTGGTGAGCGTGCCTGTGTTCGTGCTTTCGTCCATCCTGTTTTTCAGCCCGCCCGCATCCCTGGGCACGGGCGTGGGGCTGGCCGTATATTTCACGGTATTTCTGATGCTGACAGAGACGGGCAACACCATCTCCACCGTGAACTACCACTCCCTGCTGCCCGAGCTGTACCGCGATGAAAAGCGCCGCAACCAAGCGAACGCCCTGCGGCAGGCCATGCAGCTGGTGGGCATGATCATCGGCGTTTCGCTGGTGCCCATGATCACTGCGGCCATCGGTTACCGCGCCACGGCGCTGGCGCTGGGGCTGCTCAGCGGCGCGCTCATCCTTTATTCCATACTGGGGTGCCGGGAGCGCAGTGAATTCAGCCAAAGCGAACAGCCCGGCCTGCTGGCTTCGTTGAAAGCTCTGGCCACCAACGCCAATTTCTGGCTTGTGTCCGTCTCCCACTTTTTCTACCAGTCCACCAGCGGGCTGTTGCTGGCGGGCATTCCGTTCTACATCAAGTACGCGCTGCAGCTGCCGGACAGCAACGCCACATTTCTCTCCGCGGCCGTGTTCGTCAGCGCCATCCCCTCGATGTACCTCTGGTACCGCCTTATCAACCGGCTGGGCACTCTTAAATGCTGGCGCATCGCGCTGGCGTGGCTGGGACTTTCGCTGGTGCCGATGTACTTTGTGCACAGCCTGCTGCCCGCGTGCCTTGCCGGCGTATTGGTGGGTGTGGGCATCGCGGGCGTGACCGCCAACCTGGACATGGTGAATTCCGTGCTCATCGAGGACGACGCGGCCCGCTATGGCGTGCGCCGCGAGGCCACGTTCTTCGCGGGCATCAGCTTTATCACCCGTCTTTCCAGCCTGACGCGCAGCGGCGTTTTTCTTCTGCTGTTCACGCTGTTCGGCTTTGAATCCGGCGAAAGCCCCGGCGCAATGCCCGGCACTGCCGCCCGCTTTATGATGATCGTCTTTCCCATCGCGCTGATGGCGTTCTCTGTGTGCGCCTCTCTGCTTGTGCGCTTCCGCGCTCCCGCCGCCAGAGCCGCAAAGCCCGCGGCAAAGCTGTAGATCCCTCCGCCGCCCGGCGCTTCTGCGCATTTCCGGGCGGCGCTTTTTCTTACCGCTCTTTTCTCCTGCGGGGAAATATGGTACAATGCCCCGCAGAAGAGGCAGCGGCGCACAGGGCCGCCGGGGAAAGGAGAAATGGAGCATGGACTATACGCTCGTCAAGCAGGTGCGGGACAATGCTCCCCTGCGGGAGAGTTTTTTCGCACTGGCCCGGCGTGTGTTCGGCCTTTCGTTCGAGGAATGGCACCGCGCGGGCTGGTGGACGGACCGCTACGTTCCCTATACGATGGTATACCGGGACGGCAGCGCGGCAGCCAACGTCTCGGTCAACCGCATCGACACGGTGTGGCGTGGCGAGGCGCTACGGCTGGTGCAGCTGGGCACGGTGATGACGGCTCCGGAGCACCGCGGCAAGGGCCTTTCCCGCAGTCTGATGGAAGCCGTACTGGACGACTGGGGCCGCACCTGCGACGGCGTTTATCTTTATGCCAACGGCACGGTGCTGGAGTTTTACCCCAAATTCGGCTTCGTCCCCGCGCGGGAGCATGTCTGCACACTGCCGCTGCCTCTGCCGCTTCGCCCGGCGCGGCGCGGGCCGAACTGGGCTTCACGCCCGCAAGTGCCGCCGCATACGCCCGCGCGCCCGTGCAGGGCGACGACCATTTGTTCGTGCTGGCGGGCGGAGCGAATATTTTTGCGGAAGACCGCGTGATGCTGCCGCTGCTTTCCCATGCCTGAACGCGGCGCCGCAAAACATTAAAAAAAAGGGAGGGCAAAAAAAGGCATCTCCCTTTTCCCCCTCTCCCGTTACAGGCGCTCTTACAGGCGTTCGCCCTGGGTGGGCTTTAAAAACCACAGGCACACAAAGCCCGCCGCCGTGGCCGCAATGGCAATGAAATGCCGCACGGCCTCGCCTTCAAAGCAGCGGGCCAGCAGCGGGAAGCCTACGCTGCCCACGCTCATGCCCAGCGCCAGAAAGCCGTAGTTGATGCCCGCGTTCTTCTGGCCGAACAGGTCTGTTCCGGCCGCGGGAATGACAGCGGCCTCGCCGGAATAGCAGAACGTAAGCAGACTGTACACCAGGATCACCCACCAGCTGCCTGCATAGATGAACCACACCGAAAATCCGCACAGCGCAGCCAGCAGAAGCATGTCGGTATACCGCCGTCCGATCTTATCGCTGAGCCAGGGCATCAAAAGCCGTCCTGCCGCCGAAAAGACCGAGCCCACCACGATGCAGGCCAGCGCCGCCGTCTGCGAAAGCCCGCGCTCCTGTGCCAGCTCCACGATGATGGGGCTGAACAGCAGCACGGCCGGCGTTGCAAGCCCCACTACGGCGAACATCAGCCAGTATTGGTTTGTTTTGAGCATTTCTTTTACGCTGTAGTCCCGCGGCCTTTTGGGTGCCGGCCCTCCGCCGCGCTTCTGCTTCGCTGTTTCCCGGGGCGGCTGCTCCGGGTTTTCCAAAATAGCCGCGCCCGCGCCGCACACCGCCAGCATCAGAAGGCCCAGCACCCAGAACGCGGTGCGGATACTCCAGGTGCCGATGAGAAAGCGGCCCAGAAACGTGAGCACCGCGCCGGACGCGCCCACCGCGCCGCCGATGACGCCCGTGGCCAGGCCCTTGCGGTCCGCATACCACTTCTGCGCGCAGGACATGACCGAAGGATACAAAAACGCACAGCCCAGCCCCACAGGCACGCTGAACACACCGTAAAAGAACCACGGATTTTCCCCCGGGATGAAGCCCGCGCCGCAGAAGCCCGCCGCCAGCAGCACCGCGCCTGCAAGCCCGGCCGTGCGCGGCCCCTTTTTGTCCTGTAAAAGGCCGCCCAGGATACACCCAATGCCGAAAAAACAAATGGTGAGGCTGAAAATCATGGCCGCGTTCTCTTGCGAAAGGGAATAGCCCTCGCACACGCCGCGCTGAAACACGCCCCAGGCCGCGGGCACGCCCGTCAGGACCTGGATGGCCGCGCCCGCGGCGAGGATCACCCATCTGTGCTGCTTTAAAAACGCCTGCATTATTCCAACTCCTTTGCGGGCGGCGCACGCGGCCCCGCCTCCGGGATAGTATGCGCACAGGCCCGGGGGATTATTTCTCTTTTCTCCGCTTGACGAGGCTCCGGTTTGCGTGTAAGATTTTTTCATAACAGAAAAAGGGATGGGACATATGAAAAAAACGACGAAAATCGGCATCATCGGGGCCGGGCATGTGGGCAGCCACGTGGCCAGCAGCCTGATGACCCAGGGCCTGTGCGATGAGATCGTGCTGCTTGACACAGACGAGGGCAAGGCGCGCCGCCATGCCGACGACATCGCGGACAGCGTGGCCTATATGCCGCTGCCCGCAAAAATATACGCGGGCGGCTATGAAGCGCTGGCGGACGCGGATATCGTGGTGCTCAGCGCGTGCAGCACCATTTTTGAACAGGACCGCCTTCTGGAGCTGGACGCGACGGTCAAGGTCATTGCGGAGATCGCCCCGCAGCTTACCGCCAGTGGTTTTTCGGGCATCGTAGTCTCCATCTCCAACCCCTGCGATGTCATCGCGCAGTATTTTGCCCGCATCACCGGGCTGAACGTGGTGGGTACGGGCACGGCTCTGGACTCCGCCCGGCTGCGCAGACGTCTGGCGGCGATGCTGGGCGTTTCGCCTCACAGCGTCTGCGCCTATGAGCTGGGCGAGCACGGCGACAGCCAAATCGCGGCGTTCAGCGCCGCCACTGTGTGCGGCAAGCCGCTGACGGACTGGATGGCGGAGCAGCCGGACACCCGCGGCCAGGCGGATCTGTACGGAGCCTGGCGCTCTACCGTGGCGGCCGGCTGGGACATCGTGCAGGGCAAGGGCTGCACAGAATTTGGCATTGGTGCGGCGGCTGCGGCGGTCATCAAAGCCATTCTGCACGATGAAAAGGCCGTGCTTCCCTGTTCCACGCTGCTGGACGGACCTTACGGCCAGCACGGCGTGTACGCCAGCGTTCCCTGTATTCTGGGCGCTGCGGGTGTGGAAGAGGTCATCGAACTGACGCTGAGCCGCGGCGAGGCGGAGGGCTTTGCCAAAAGCTGCGCCATCATTCGGGAGCACTGCGAAAAGCTGTAAAAAGCAGCTTGCTTCCATTTTGAGGCTACGGGCTGTTAAGCGCCGAGCAATAGTCATAACCACCCGCTAATGGTGGTTTCCTTACTCAAAAGAAAAACCGCGGGCGGTGCGCATTGCACCGCCCGCGGTTTTCTGCCTGTGCTACAAATCGTCTGCGTCCTGCACGGGCCTTTCCGTTTCGTCCAGCGGCTTGCCCGTATAGCTGCCGCTGGGGTCCGTCCCGCTGGGCGGCTGCAGCACAATGGCCCGCACCGTTGGGTTCTGGATGCGCGCGGCAGCGTCCCGCTGGGGCTGCGTGTTCTTTTCCATACCGTTCTCCCTCCCGCTTTTTGTATATAAAGTGCGCCGGACGCCCAAGATATATACAAAAAACGGAAGGAGGCACGCACGTGAGCAGAGCAAAAGCGTTCTGGCTGGGGCTGGGCTGCACGCTGGCCGTGCTGCTGCCCATCTATCTGGCGGTAGCCGCCGTCATTTTTACGCGCAGCGCGCCCGCCGACACTGTACAAAGCGGCGTGCCCATTGCACAGCCCACGCTGGGCGATGAAAAAAACTTTTTGCTGATGACCGGGCCGGAGCAGCCCGAGACCTTTGTGCTGCTGCGCTTCGATGCGCTGGAGGGCAATTTGTGCTCGGTGGCCATCCCCGGCGAGACCGTGGTGCTTGTGAACGGGCGGCCCGCCACGCTGGCAGATGCGGCCGAACAGGCGGGCCCGGCCCAGGCCGCGGCGGCTTTGATGGAAACACTGGACATTGAAATCGACAATTACCTTTACTGCACCGCGGACCGTCTGGTGGATCTTGCGGCGGGCTTCGGTACCGCGCGCATCCCGCTGGCCAATTACATGACGCCCGAGGCCCTGGGGCAGCTGCAATTGAACATCCCCGGGGTACAGACGGTCTCGCTGACGCCGCAGATGCTGGCAGACGTGCTGGCTGCGGGCGCGGCTACGCCGGACATGCAGGCACTGCTGCGCGCGGAGGGGTATCTTGCCTTTCTGCGCATCGGCGGCGACGCGCTGGCAGACACAGTACCGGATGCCGTGCGCGCGGTTCTGGCGCAGAGCTCCACCAACCTGACGGCCACCCAGATCTTCGACTATGAGCGTATTTTCGGTTTCCTGCGCAAGGAGCCTCCCCAATACCGCGCGGGCGTACTGCCCGGCACATGGGCGGACGGGCGCTATGAGCTTGCGGAAAATTCCGTCACTGTCGCGGCGGCCTACTTCAAGCACGCCTCCTCGTACAGTGCGTGGAGCGGCGACGGCGTACCCGCCGCCCCGGACAGTGTGCCTCAGGGCGCGGCTGGAGACGCAGACGGACAGCCTGTCTCTCCGTCTGCGGCAGGCGGCGGGACAGGCTCCGGCAGCGCGGCGGCGGGCCCCGGCCCGGAAGAAGCAGCGGGCGTTCCGCCGGACGGCGGAGCGGGGCCGGAAGATGACGCCGCGTGACCCCCTGCGCCCGGGCCGCCTTGCCGCTCAAAAGCTCCCCGTGCTATAATATACCGGTTGATGCCTGCCGTCGGCGCGGCACACATTGCATTTTACCGAAAGAGAGGGAATGCTCATGATACCCGCAAAGCTCCGCCCGGGGGACACCATCGCGGTGTTTTCCCCCTCGTCCCCCGCCACGGCGACGGCCGCGGCGCGCTACCGGCGCGGCAAAGAATATCTGGAAGCCAAAGGCTTTCGCTTTTTGGAGGGTTCTCTGACAGGTCGGCGGGATTTTTACCGTTCCGGAACGATCCGGGAGCGGGCGGAGGAATTCAACGCGTTGGTCCGCGACCCGAACGTTCGGTGCATCATGGCGGCCATCGGCGGCAACAATTCCAACTCCCTGCTGCCGTATCTGGAGTATGAGGGCCTGTGCAAAGACCCGAAGATCATCGTCGGCTATTCGGATGTGACGGCGCTGCTGCTGGGCATTTATGCCCAGACCGGGCTCACGACTTATTATGGCCCCGCCGTGGTGGCCTCCTTCGGCGAATTCCCACCGTTTGTGGACGAGACCTATACATATTTTACCGACATTGTAACAGAACGGCTCACCCTTCCTCACACCCTGCCCACGCCCCCGCAGTGGACCGACGAATTTATCGACTGGAATTCCCAGGACAAAGCCAAGAAAGGGCGCGTCAATGCGCTGGTGACGCTGCACCCGGGAGCCGCGACAGGCACGCTCATCGGCGGGAATCTGAACACCATGCAGGGGATTTGGGGCACAAAATATTTTCCGGAGATCACGGACGGAACGATCCTGATGATCGAAGATTCCCTCAAGGACGCGGCCACGGTGGAGCGGAGCTTTTCACTGCTGAAATGCGCCGGCGTTTTTGAACGCATCTCCGGGCTTATTTTGGGCAAGCATGAAAAATTCGACGATATGGGCACGGGCCGCCAGCCCTATGAGATTCTTCAAGAGGTGATGGGAGATGTAGATTTTCCCGTGCTGGCGGAATTTGACTGCTGCCATACCCACCCCATGCTCACGGTGCCCATCGGCGCAAAGGTCCGGCTGGATGCAGACGCGCAGACGGTCACGCTGCTGGAGGAATAGCGCTCCAGCCCCGCTTTGCCGCCTTGCGGTTATACATTTTCCTGTATCAAAATCATGACCTTTGTAATGTATTCGTCTGGGGCTGAGATCATGAATTCATTCATCCCTACCTCGTAGGCATATCCGGAAAGCCTCAGGCCATTTTGTTCTGCATATTCGGTCATTGCCTCGTACAGCAGCGGCAGCCTGCTCCAAACGCCTTTCTGATATCCGCACAAATAGTTCCCCTTTGGGCGCGTCAGGCTGTCCGCCGCAGACGCGCTGCTCAACGCGGGCGTATAGATTCCATCATAAGCCTCAAAGTTTCCGCTGTACACCTTGTCCAGCGAAATAAAACCGCCGATGCCCATACGGATCTGCTCTATGCTCCATTTCTCTTTGGCATGGGCGAACACCCGCTGCATGTCGTCCTCTGCAAAGTCATAGGGCAGTACCAGAAGCCTCTCGGCCCTGCACGCTTCTATTCTGATCTCCCGTTCCCGCAGCTCTCCGCAAAAAGCGGCCTGTTCCCTTTTTGCGCGCAGCACCTTTTGGGCGTGCCGCAGCTTTTTGATCTGCCGGCCGATCTCTTCTTCCTTGGCGGACGCTATTTCAAGAAAGCGGGCGGGTGTGGGCGCTTTGCAGTACGCTGCAATCTCATCGATGCTCATGTTCAGCTCCTTGAGCATGCGGATGTATTCAAAATCCAGGCTTTGGGCGGCGTCGTAAAAGCGGTAACCGTTTTCTCCCTTTGCCCGCGGGCTGAAAAGGCCGATGTCATCATAGTAGTGCAGCGTGCGCTTGTTCACCCCGTGCAGCTTTGCAAACTGGGCCGTTGTCAGGCTTTTAAAACTTTTCTTCATTTGTGCAGCTCTCCCTGTTGACTTTACAGTTACTGTATCCTTTATCTTATAGGATACCGAGATATAAAACAAGGAGGCCCTTCATGCCGCTGCAATTGAGAGAATATCAAAAAAATGACTTTATCGCTTTAAAAAACATCATCCGCAAAACCTGGCGCTACGACGAATTCAGCAGCCCAAAAACCGCGTCCCGGCTGGCCGACGTATTTTTGAGCAGTTGTCTGACCAATTACACATTCTCCCGGGTGGCCGTGCTGAACGGCAAACCCGTGGGCATTATTCTGGTAAAGGATATCGCGCGTCACACGTGTCCGCTTCCAAACAGATTCCGGCAGCTTCGGGCCGTTCTGTCGCTCTATCTCACCAAAGAGGGCCGGGCCGTATCCAAAATTTTTGAAAACGTCACGGGGATAGACAGGGAATTGCTGCGCGAAAGCGGCAAGAACTATCCGGCGGAGCTTGCATTGTTTGTGGTGAGTCCCTCGTGCCGCGGACAAGGCGTAGGCAAAGCGCTGTTTCAGGCGGCTCTCGATTATACCGGCCAACAAAAATTAGACGAAATTTATTTGTTCACCGACACAAGCTGCAACTACGGCTTTTACGAACACCAGGGCATGCGGCGCCGCTGCGAAAAGGAGCATCTGTTCCATATCAACGGGAAAGCCGCTTCCACGCGCTTTTTTATTTACGACTGCAAACGAACAAAAAGCCTGCACGGCAAAGGTGCCTCCACGTAAACAGACGCGCCGTGCTTTCAAACAAAGCGCCCCGGACGCGGCCGGCATCGTTCAGCCGGGCGCCCGGAGCGTTTTTTGCCGCTTTGCGGTTGCTTTTATGCCGGCCTCTGCGGCCGCACCGTCTCAGCAGCCCGTGAAAGCCGCCACCGCGTCCCGCAAAAAAGCCGCGCAGCCCGGCGTTTCAGCGTCGTAGTAGGCAGTGAAGCGTTCGTCCGCCACATACATTTCTGCCAGGCCGAGGTGTGCCTTGGGCGTGTACTTGGGCCAAGTGAAGCACAGCCACTGCTTATGCAGCCCGGCGATGCGCCGCCCCTCGGGCCCGTCCGGCGCTTCGCCCGCGCGCACCGCGGCGGCCAGAGCGGCGTTGATCCGCGCGCTCAGCTTCTGCATCTCGCCGTACTGCTCGGGCGAAAGCCCCATCAGCTTCGCGTTGGAGGCATCCACGGCCGTGTCTCCGTATTTGCCCCTTGCCTCTGCGCCGTATTCGGCCTCGTTTTCCGCCACGAGCTTCTGTTTGAAGCCCTCAAATTTCTCTGCGTCTGTCATCGCACATTTCCCTTCTTCCGTCAAAATGGTTTTGTCCAGCGTGGCCAGCAGGGCGTCCATCTGCGCGCGCCGGCAAAGCAGCGCGGCGCGATGGCTCTGCAAAGCGGCCAGCCGTCCGGCGGAGGCGTCCGCCATCAGCGCACCGATCTGTTTGAGCGGCACGCCAAGCGCCCGGTAGAACAGGATGCTCTGCAGCGCATCCACCTCATCCGGGCCGTACATCCGGTAGCCCGCTTCGGTGACGCGGGCCGGGCGCAGCAGGCCGATCTCATCGTACCAGTGCAGCGTGCGTACGCTCACGCCCGCCAGCCGTGCAAGGCCGTTTACGGTGTATTCCATGGCTGTTCCTCCTTTCTGTCCGGGAGGCAGGCGGCGGTGTGCCGCCGCATCCATGCCTCCCAAAAGCTACAATACACTATGACGCACCGTCAGAGTCAAGCAAAAATTTTGCCGGGGCGGAAAAAATCCGTCCCGGCCTGTCCCGTTCAAGGCTCCTGCTGGCCGCGGATATGGTGTTCCACCCGCTGGATGATCATATCCAGTGCAACCAGATTTTTGCCGCCCTCGGGCACGATGATGTCCGCACAGCGCTTGCTCGGCTCCACAAACTGCTCGTGCATAGGCTTGACGGTCGTAAGATATTGCTGCACCACGCTCTCCAGCGTGCGGCCGCGCTTCTTCACGTCCCGCACCACGCGGCGCAGAATACGCACGTCCGCGTCGGTATCCACAAATATCTTCACATCCATCAGATCCCGCAGCTTGGAATCCGCAAAAATGAGAATGCCCTCAAGGATGATGACGCTTGTGGGCGCAATGAGCAGCGTGTCCTCGGAACGGTTGTGCACCGTAAAGTCGTACACCGGGCAGGCGATCGTCTCGCCCCGGCGCAGCGCCTGAACCTGCTCCACCATCAGATCTGTATCGAATGCGTCCGGATGGTCGTAATTCAGCCTGCAGCGCTCCTCATAGGGCAGCTCATCGTGGCGCTTGTAGTAATTGTCGTGGCTGATGACCGAAACGTCGTCGCCGAAGCGCTCCTTCAGCCGCTTTGTCAGCGTCGTTTTGCCGCTGCCCGTGCCCCCCGCTATGCCGATGATAAAGCTCTCCATCCCGCAATGCCTCCCGTTCTTTTTCGTACCGCACGCCAAGCGCCATTCCGGCGGCCCCGCCGGACCAGCTCCAAACAACCTGCGGCTGTTTTGCACCCTCCGGTTCAGTATGCGATCTTGAACACCGCTTTTTTCACCTTATCGCAGCCCTGCGCCTTAATGGCAGGCTTATGCGGCTCCTCCACCATAAACACTGCGAACCGGCCCTCTCCCAGTACCAACGCGGCGCTGGCGGCTCCGTTCCACAGCGCAAAATCCTTTTCCTCGTCATAGGGCTCTGCTTCCTCCACATCGCCCAGCGCCACCTCGCACAGCTCCGCACCCTCCAGGTCCATCTGAAGATCCATATAGCGGGAATGCGTCTCGAATGCGCGTCCCTCGCCGGGCGTGGGCTCGGCCTCCATCACCGTGACGTACACGTCGTCCCCGTCGATCTCCGTGCGGCCCAAAGGCAGCGCGGAAACGTCGTTGTCCTCAATAAAATCAATGGCTTTGTCCAGGTTTGGGAACAGGCCCGTGTACTGGTTCAGATTTTCCAGCGTATCGTACAGCATAAATATCCTCTTTTCTTTTGAACGGCGGAGCGGCCGCCGGCGCTTCCTTCAGCATTTCACATCCGCTTTTCCCAATTATAACAAACCGCGCGGAGGAAATAAATCCTTCGCGCGGTTTTTATTATGCGGCAAGCCGGAATTATTTCAGCTCCGGCAGGCTGGCAGCCGCGGCGCTCTGGCCCACGCGGCGCGTTTTTTCGTCGGGTGCTTCGGGGCGGAAGGCCACGTCCGGGTATTCCTCGTCCATTACGCGGGAGGCCGTTTCCATAATGATGTCGCCGCCCTTGCCGCTCATCACGCGGCCCATCATCTGCACGTGGCGGATGTCGTAGAACATAGCATACAGGCCCAGCGTGTGGCCCAGGTATACGCCGATGGATTCGTACACAGCCTTGGCGCGGGCGTCATCCGCGGCCATCAGGGCCTGCACTTCCTTGAGCTTTTCAGCCGGAGACGCGCCCGTCAGCTCGATGCCCGCGCGCGGGGCCAGCTTGATGACGCCGTCCTGGCTGAAGTATTTCACGCCGCAGCCGATGTCGCCGCTCCACTCGTCCTCCATGGCGTCCGGCTGGCCGTCCACGGGAGCAAAGGCAAGCTCGTTCAGCCAGCCGCAGATGTTGCCCTCGGTATCCACATAGCCCACAGCCTCGCTGGTGCCCATGGCGATGCCCATGATGCCGTTTTCGCCCAGGCCCATGGCGCCCGCCAGCGCGCTGACGTCGCCGTCGTTGGCCACCACCACGGGGATGTGATAACCAAGCTGGCTGGAAAGCTGCTCGGCCGCACGGGTGTAAATGTTCTTGACCTTCTTGTCGAACTCGTCCTTACCCACCTTCAAAAACAAACTGGCGACCATGCACTTGTTGTCGATGTACACGCCCGCGGAGGACACGCCGATGGCGTCCACATGGCCGCCCTTTTCCAAAATCTTGGCCGCGGCTGTGGACAGCGCCGCCATGATGCCTTCAAAGTGGTAATCGGGGTTGGAGATCGTCTTGGGGAACCATACGACTTCCTCGCTGTAAATGGGCTCGCCGTCCAGCACGGCGGACACCTTGCGGTCCGAGCCGCCGGCGTCGAAGCCGATGCGCCCGCCGTCCAGGTGGCGGCCGATGGATTCGGCGCGCTGCACTGCCTCGGGCTTTTTGTCGTAGGGCAGGCTCTCGACGATGAACTCCGTCTCGTACACCTGCTCCATAAAGCCCTTGTCAAAGGCGCGGGAGCCGCCCTCGCTGTACGCGGCGCGGATGGCCGCGGCCACGTTGTCGTCGCCGCAGATGCTCACCTTGAAGCCGCCCCAGCTCCACAAAAGGAATTTGACCAGACGGTCCACATAATACGCGTCGGCCTGCTCCATTTCCGGCGTACCGTAGATCTTGGTCTCGTAGGTGCCGATCTGGCCGCCCGAGCGTTCCACGGCGATGCACAGGGGCTTCGCCGCGCCCTTCTGGTAATTTTTGAAGAACAGGCCCAGGGGCACAAAGCCCTTGTCCAGCTCCGGCACGTTTTTGACGGGGATGTCCACATTCAGGAAATTCATGCGCGCACACTCCTTTTTTTTGTTGAAAGGCCCGCGTCAAACAGCGCCGGGCCGCGATTGTTTGCTTTCATTTTAACACAGCCGCGCGCGGTTTTCTTGCGCTTGCCGTATTCGTTTTTTGCACTTTCAGTTTCGTTTGGCCCACAGCTTCTTTTTTGTGCAAAAATGTGCCATAATAAAAACAGGGAAATGCGCCCCGCGTCTTGACGGAAAAATTTTTCGCATTATAATGAAAACTATTATCAATAATGATTTCAGGGAGGCCCATCTATGGATTATCACGCATTCGATAAACTCAGCTACGGGCTGTACATCGTCTCCTCCGAAGCCGGCGGAAAAGCGGCGGGCTGCATCGTCAACACACTGGGGCAGGTGACCGTTTCCCCGGTGCAGGTGGCGGTGACCATCAATAAGGAGAATCAAACCACCCGGACCATTCTGGAGTCCGGCAAATTCTCGGCCACTGTGCTGGCCGAGAGCGCCTCGATGGAGCTGATCGGCCGGTTCGGGTTCCAGTGCAGCCGGGATGTGGACAAGTTCGCGGGCTTTGCCTGGGCGCGGGATATAAACGGCGTGCCCTATGTGACAGAGCAGTGTGCGGCGCGCTTCGCCTGCACCGTAGTGAACGAGGTGGACCTCGGCACACACATCCTGTTCGTGGCGCGCGTGGATGACTGGGCCGTGCTGGACGATGTTCCGCAGATGACCTATGATTATTACCACGCGGTAAAGAAAGGCCTCACACCGCCCAAGGCCTCCAGCTACCGTCCGCCCGAAGAAAAGGTGACGGGATGGCGCTGCACGGTGTGCGGCTATATCTATGAGGGCGAGACCCTTCCCGCCAACTACAAATGTCCCATCTGCGGCCAGGGTGCGGAAGTATTTGAAAAAATCACCGGTTGAGTTTTCCCGGGAAAACAATGTAAAACAGCGCGGCGGGCGCTTCCCTTACCGGAAGCACCCGCCGTTTTCTGCACCCGCATGGCCTGAAAGGGCCGGTGCGGGAGGTTACTTTTCTGTTTTGGCCAAACTGCGCCGCCAAACGCCCGAGCGGGTGTACAGCCAGCCCAGCGGCACCGAGATGGAAGGCGCTACGGCACAGGCCGCGTACAGCCCGTAGATGCCCCACAAATGATTGAACAGCAGGCTGAGCACCACCCGGAACACGATGCAGTTGGCAAAGCTGGACAGCATGGCAAAGGTGGAATGCCCCGCACCGATGGCCAGCGCGTGGTATACCATAAACACTGCGTAGAAGATCTGTCCCAGGATCTCGATGCGCAGGTTGAGCACCGCCGCATCCCGCACGGCGGCTTCATTTGTAAACACGGCGGCCATCTGCGGCGCAAACAGCTCCACCAGAACAATCATCGCCGCAGCCATGGCGCATGTGATCTTCATGGCAGTGTACATCACATCCTTTGCACGCTCGAACTTGGATGCGCCGAGGTTCTGGGCAATCATCGTGGTCGCACCGCTGGCCATGGCGGAGATGAACAGCTGGCAGATGTCCTTGATCTTGATGGCCACGCCGTTGCCCGCCGAAACATTCACTCCGTACTGATTGACAAGAAATGTTACTACCAGCCAGCTGAACCCGGCAATGGTCATTTGCAGTGCGCTGGGGATGCCCAGCCGAAGAATGAGCCGGAGCAGCGCGCCGTGCATACGGAAAAACGACAGCTTCGGCTGCAGCAGCCCGGTGCGCCGCGCCACCAGCACCAGCGCCATGCCGAAGCTGACGGCCTGCGCGGCAGTTGTGGCAAGCGCGGCGCCCGCGGTGCCCATGCCAAGCCCCGCCACGAACCACAGGTCCAGCACGGTGTTCACCACCGTAGCCACGCCGATGATGAGCAGCGGCGTGCGGGAATCGCCCACGCCGCGCAGCACGGCGGAAAGCGCGTTGTAACCGAATACGAACACCATGCCCACCGCGCAGATGCGCAAATACGCCACAGACTGCTCCATGGCCGGGGCGCCCAACAGGCCCAGAAGCGGATATGCGCCCGCGTACAGGCCCACAGCCGTCGCCGCCCCAAGCAGCAGCGAAAGCGAGAGCAGCGTGCCCGACGCCTCGCCCAGCCGCCCTTGCTCTTTTGCGCCGTAATACTGGCCGATGATGATATTGCCGCCTGTTGTGATGCCGATGGCGATCTTAGTAAGGATGTTTAATATCTGTCCCGAATTGTTGATGGCTGAAATGGCCGCGCTGCCCGCAAAGTGGCCTGCGATGACCGTGTCCACCATGCTGTACAGCGCCTGCAGCAGGCTGCTGGCCACCAGCGGCATCGCATAGGCCAGCACCTGCCGCCATACGCTGCCGCGCGTCAGATCCCTCTCGCCGGACGCCAAGGCGTTTCCCCCTCCCCCGCGCGCTTTGCGCGCGGCCTGTTTTGTTCTTCCCGCACAGGGCGCCGCTCCGCCCCGCCGTTGTTTACCAGTATAACAAAAAAACGTGCGGCGTGCCAGTGCGGTACGCCGCGCGTTTTTTGTTTCAGACCGTGGAAAAAAGAACGCCTCCGCCCACCACCGTTCCTCCGTCGTACAGCACCAGCGCCTGTCCCGGCGCGGGCGCGCGCTGCGGCTCGTCAAAGCGCACGCGCAGTGTGTCGGGGCCTGTCTGCCACGCAGTGGCCCGGCGGGCGGGCTGGCGGTAGCGCAGCTTTGCCAGCAGGCGCACCGGACGTTCGCCCAGTGCGTCGCAGGCGATCCAGTTCAGCTCCCGCGCGTCCACGGTGTCGGTATACAGCGCACCGGCCCCGGCAACTGTAACGGTGTTGCGCGCCGGGCACACGCCGCGCACATACAACGGCTGCGGCGCAGCAATGCCCAAGCCCCTGCGCTGGCCCACGGTGTATCGGATATATCCCCTGTGGCGTCCCACGACGCGTCCGGCTTCATCCAGGATATCCCCCGGCGGACAGGGGCAGCCCGTGTGCCGCTCCACAAAGGCGGCATAATCGCCGTCCGGCACAAAGCAGATGTCCTGGCTGTCCCGCTTGCGGGCGTTGCCAAAGCCGTTTTCCAGTGCCAGCGCGCGCACCTCCGCTTTTGTCAGCGCGCCCAGCGGGAACAGCGTGTGCGCCAGCTCCCGCTGCGTCATGCCGTAGAGCATGTAGCTCTGGTCCTTGCCCGCGTCCAGCCCTGTCTGCAGCAGCATCCGCCCATTGGCGCCCCGGACAATGCGTGCGTAATGTCCCGTGGCCACATGGGTACAGCCCATGAGCTGAGCCCGGCGCAGCAGCGCGGAAAACTTGATGTGTTTGTTGCAGTCGATACAGGGGTTGGGCGTTTCACCCGCCAGATATCCCTGCACAAAGCGCCCGATCACATCCCGTTCAAAAGCTTCTGTGAAATTAAAGGTGTAGTGCCGGATGCCCAGCCGTCGTGCCACGGCGCGCGCGTCCTCCACATCCTCCAGCGAGCAGCAGGTGCGCGCGCCGTCCGGCGCAGCATCCGCACCCGCATACAGGCGCAGCGTCACACCCGTACAGGCCCAGCCCGCCTGTGCCAGCAGCAGCGCCGCAACAGAGCTGTCCACACCCCCGCTCATAGCCACAGCGGCACGCCGCGCGCCCGTTGCCTGTTCCATTGCGTTCTCCCTTCCGCGGGCTGTGCCCGCAACGCAAAAGCGGCGGCCCGGGGCCGCCGCTTTGCGTATTTCTTTGAAGCCCTCCGCGGCATAGAGCGGCTTCCGGTTCAAGCCTCCAGCGCCGCGGCAAGGTCCGCCAGAATGTCATCGATGTGTTCCGTGCCAATGGACAGGCGGATGGTATTTGGCCGGATGCCGCTTTGGGCCAGCTCCTCCGGCGTCATCTGGGAATGCGTGGTGCTTGCCGGGTGGATGGCCAGGCTTTTGACGTCCGCCACATTCGCCAGCAGCGAAAAGATGCGCAGTTTATCAATGAACGCCTGCGCCTCGGCCGCGCCGCCTTTGATCTCAAACGTAAAGATGGAGCCGCCGCCGCGGGGAAAATACTTTTCATACAGCGGGCGGTATCCATTTTCCGGCAAAGAAGGATGGTTTACCCGCTCCACCTTCGGATGGTTCACCAGAAAATCGACAACACGAAGCGCGTTTTCCACATGGCGCTCCACACGCAGGGAAAGGGTCTCCAGCCCCTGCAGCAGCAGAAAAGCATTGAAAGGCGAGATGGCCGCGCCCGTATCCCGAAGCAGCACCGCGCGGATATAGGTGACCAGCGCCGCGGGCCCCGCAGCCTGCGTGAAGCTGACGCCGTGGTAGCTGGGGTTGGGCGCGCTGAGGGCCGAGAACCGGCCCGCGGCCGCCCAATCGAACCCGCCGCCCTCCACAATGACGCCGCCCAGCGACGTGCCGTGCCCGCCGATAAATTTTGTTGCCGAATGCACCACCACATCCGCGCCGTATTCAATGGGGCGCAGCAGGTAGGGCGTGGCAAAGGTGGAATCCACCACCAGCGGTATGCCGTGACGGTGGGCGATGGCGGCCAGCGTTTCCACATCCGCCACGTCGGAATTGGGGTTTCCCAAAGTCTCGGCAAACAGCAGGCGCGTTTCCGGCCGGATGGCGGCCTCCACGGCCGACGGGTCGCCAATATCCACAAATGTGGCCGTTACGCCCGAAAGCGGCAGCGTATGAGCCAGCAGATTGTATGTGCCGCCGTAAATGGTCTTGGAGGAAACGATATGCCGGCCAGCCGGCGCCAGCGCCCCGAACACATAAGCGATAGCCGCTGCGCCCGAAGCGACCGCAAGCGCGGCTGCGCCGCCCTCCAGCGCCGCTACGCGCTGCTCGAACACATCCTGCGTGGGGTTCGTCAGGCGGCCGTAGATGTTTCCCGCGTCCCGCAGGCCGAAGCGGTCGGCTGCATGGGCGCTGCTGTGGAACACATATGAGGCAGTCTGGTAGATCGGCACGGCGCGGGCATCCGTGGCGGGGTCCGGGTTTTCCTGCCCCGCGTGGAGCTGGAGCGTTTCAAAATGTACGTTCAAACCTTTAAAATCAGACATGGTAACAGCCTTCTTTCTGTACAGGCCCGCGCCGCACGGCGCGGGCGGGTGTGCGGCGGTCATCCTCCCATGCACATTCGGCTGTTCCGCCAGCGGCACAGCCGCTGCTGAATGGTATCCCGGCTCATGCCCTGCGCCTCCATTTCCTATCATTTTAGTATGTTTTATAGGATAATGCATTCCTCCGCCTCTGTCAAGCGTTTTGGCCGCAATTTTTACGTTCCGTGAAAAATACAGATGGTTGCCTTTCCGCCCTTTTTCACTATAACCCTCCTGGAAACGGATGGTTCCCGCTTCCAATAGGAAAAGCGGAGGGAGCATGTATGCCTACGGATAACAGCAGGATGGTATTTTTCCCGAGCATGTTGGCCAAGTACTCGACCGTAGGGTTTGTGTGGCGGATGCTGCGCCGGCTTCCGTACAGTCTCCCTTTCCCTATTCAGGCGGACGGTTCGACAAACTGTGCCCTGCTTGTCGTGTGCAAGTGCCGCGCATTCGGGCAATGCGTCTGCCTTGCCGTCAGCATGCTTTTCTTTGCGCCGGTCTTTACGCTCATCCCCGGCTTCGGCCGCCCCGGCCTATCTCGGCCCGCAGCATCGAGCCCTTTTCAAATTCCATACAAACAGCCCTTGGCCGCGTCTGGAGTTCATCCGCGGCCAAGGGCGAGGCGCTTTCCGCAAACGGAAAGGCGGAGGTTCAACTTACGCCGAGATAAGGCGCGGGGTTCACCAGGCTTCCATTCACTGCTACCTCAAAATGGCAATGGTAGCCTGTGGCGACGCCGGAAATGCCGATGGTGGCGATCTGCTGGCCGCGCGTAACGGTGGAGCCCGCGCCCACCAGCAGCGCCGAGCAGTGAGCGTAGCGCGTGGTGATACCGTTGCCATGGTCAATAAGCAGATAATTGCCAAAGCTCCAGTGGTAGCCGGCCTCGATGACCGTGCCGGAATCCGCCGCAAGGATAGGCGTGCCGTTGGGCGCACACAGGTCGATGCCGCGGTGGCCGCTGCCAAAGCGCGTGGTGATATAGGAGAGGCTGGGCACCGGGAACGTCATGGAGCCCGTGCCCACGACGCTTCCGCCGGCGGCTGTGGAAACACCGTACTGTGCCTCACGCGTGCCGATGGTATAGATGCGCGGTGTCATTTCCTCGGTGACGGTCACTTCCACGGGAACGGTGGAGATGACGCTGCCGTTGACGCTGGTCTGCTCGGCCACCACATGCTGGGTGCCGTCGCGCCCGCGCTGGGAGATAAAGCGCACGCCTTTGTTGTACTGGTCGGATTCCACTTCCTCTGTGGTATATTCCAGGGTCTCGTCATATTCAATGAGGTCCGTCACCTTTACGCTCAGCACGTCGCTGGACTGCAAAGCCTGCAGCACCATCGTGGTATCCTGCACAGAGTTTGTGAAATAGGTGCCGGGCACCTGCTCGATGGGGTACAAAAATTCCACGCGCTCGTGGGTGCCGTCGTTATAAGCGGCCAGTGTGTCGTCCAAAAGCTGCTGCACCGCACGTCCGTCCTCCACAACACCGATAAGCTCCCCGTTCACGCGGATGCCCACGGCTTTCATGATCTTGTCTGAGGATGCCGCGATGATCTTGTCCACCAGGTCGCTGGCGCTGGTGCGGGCGGCGGGGTCCACGATGCGAAGCTCGAACACCGGATGCTCGTCCCATTCCACCTTGGCGCCCTCGGACGCCATCACGCGTTCCTGCACCATTTTTTCGGCGGAATCCCAAACGCCTTCATTTTCGATGAATACAAGAAAGTCGCCGCTGTAGCTCACGCCCAGCGAGAAGCTGGAGCCCAGCACCTCCTGCACGGTGAAAACCAGCACACACAGCGCGGCGGCGGGCATCAGGTAGCGCAGAGCGCCGCCGATCAGATGCCGGTAGGCGTGGACGCCGTTTTTAAAATAGGCAAAACCGGCCCGCTTGCCGCTGCCGCCCGCCTGGGCTTCCGCCCGCGCGGCGTCGCGCATATGGCGCACGCCGCTGGCAAAACGGCGCGCCGGGGCCGTAAGGTCGTCCCAGATGCTGGAAAACAGCGCCAGCAGCGGGCCGCCCACAAAGCGCAGCAGCGCGGCCGCGGCGCGCAGCGCCAGCCGGAACGCGCCGCGTATGCCGCGCCCCAGCCGGATGCAGGTGTATTCCGCCTGCGTGCCCACGCGGTAGAGCAGCTGGCCCACTGCATTGTAGGTGGCACGCAGGGGCGGTTTACCGCCCTTGGGGGGCAGCGCGGCCTCGTTCTGGCCCCGCTGCATGCGCACCACAAATTGCTGCGTCACGCGGACGGCGGCGCGGGGCTTTTCGGCCGGGCGCTCCTGTGTTGCGGCGGGAGACTGTGTTGTAACAGGCGCGGCGTCCGGCTGCGGGGCCGCGTTCAGGGGTTCGTTCGGTTCCATCCGGTATCTCCTTGTTCCGGCGGTTTATCGGGCAAAGTACAGCCCGCTGCTGCCGTTGAAAAGCTGGTCGGGGTCAATGCTCTGGTTGCCGATGCGCGCCTCGTAGTGCAGGTGCGGGCCTGTGGAATAGCCCGTGCTGCCCGCCTGCCCGATAAGCTGTTCTTTTTCCACGATGTCCCCCTGCTTGCAGGCAAGGGAATCCAGGTGGAAGAAATAGCTTTTGAGGCCGCCGCCGTGTTCGATGACAACGGTGTTGCCCGTCATTTGCAAAAAGCCGGCATAGACCACCTTGCCCCGGCCCGGAGCCCAGACCGCATCGCCCAGGTCGCAGTCATAATCGATGCCTGCGTGTCGTTCAGGGTAAGGCGAACCGTTGGTGTAGCGGTACAGGCCGTACTGGGTGTTCTGGGCGGTGGTGCCGCAGGGGCGGATGAACGTGCCGCTCCAGTAGATCTCCGCGTCCGCCGAGGCGTACAGCGGAAACATTACGTCTTTCCATTCCTGATTGGCGGCGGCGCTGTTCACCGTGGCGTCGGCCACGCTCTGGTCAATGGTCATGTTCTGCTTGGGAAAATCCCGGTGAACGACAGTCACAGTCTGCGTCACGTCGACGCTGCCGCACGTTACGCGCACGGTATAATCGCCGGGCTCCCGGTTGTAGTGCACACCGATGAACGCGGCCTTTCCGCCAGGCACGTCACAGAATTGGGCCAGGCTGAGATCTGTTTCGACGGATGGCTCCGGCCCGTCCAGAAAGCCCGTGAGCAGCACGGTGACCACTGCGCCCTGTTCCACCCGTGTGGAGGAAAATTCCACCTTGGGTTGTGCGCTGACGTTGACGCGGGCGCTGTACCGGAACACGCCGTATCCGTGGGCGGGCGCGCCGGGTTTATCGGCGGAACTGTGCCGGGGAACCGTTACGTCCGCTTCCAGCGTGTACTTGCCGTTGGCGGGGAACGCAACGGTCACCTGAGCCTCGTTATTTACGTCCAGCAGCACATTGCCGGATGCTTCCTTCACCACAAGATGCGTGGGCCGGTCCGCGGGCAGTGTTATATCCAGCGAGGCCTGCTCCCAGGTGCCCAGATCCTGCGTTTCCAGCGTGGCGGGCGCGGACGCGCTTTTGAACAGGACGCCGCCCATCACAGGGGCGTTCCATTCATAGCCGTTGACGGCCAGCGCCGTGCCGCCCGCGGTAACGGCAGGAGCGTCGAATGCTTCGGGGTCGGTATTATAGTAAAACCAGGCCACCGCCCCGCCCACGATGAGCGCGGCCAGTACGGCCACGAGCAGCAGCCAGAGAAGGATTTTTTTCAGTACGCGCATGATCAGTCCTCCTGTTGCGGGGAAAGTCCGGATAAACAGACGTTCCGCCGCCCTTCTAAAGCCCGCCGCTCCACTTATCGCGCTTGGCCGCTTAGAAAGATGGCGTTGAAGCCGCCGGCGGCTTCAAACAAAATTTCACTCGCTGAAATTTTGCATGGTTCAATGTTCTCAAAGCTCTGTGCGCCGGCACAGGGGCGTGTGCAGCGCACACGCGCAGCCGCGTAAGCGGCAGCTTTGAGGGTTATTATACCATATTTCTAAGCTCACACTTCGCGTATCGCTCGTGTTCACTAAGAAACATGGTATCTATGCCGCTAGGCTCATGCTTCGCCTGTGGCTCGCATTCGCCAAGCGGACATATTATACCATATTCCTGCTGTGAACGCAAAAAAAATGGCACGGGCGGCGGCTTTGTGCTATACTTTTGGCATATCTTCAGCGCAAAAAAGGGAGGGACGGATATGGAGCCATCCGTAAAACCGGGCCGTTACCGGCACTTCAAGGGAAACGAGTATGAGGTGCTGTTCTGTGCCCGCCACAGCGAGACGCAAGAGGAAATGGTGGTATACCGTGCGCTGTATGGTGAGCGCGGGCTTTGGGTGCGTCCGGCCGCTATGTGGAATGAAACGGTGGAACGGGACGGCAAAGCGTCTCGGCGGTTCGCCTATATTGGCCCGGCGGACGGCCAGACCCCCGGGGAATAGGAGTGGAGAGAGCATGAAAGATTTCAGAGCGCGGCGTTGGCAGCAGGAAGACCGCAACCCCATGATGACAGTATTTGAGAAGGCGGGCAGATATCCTGATATCATCGACCTGTCCATCGGCGATCCGGACCTGAAAACGCCGCAGAAAATCATCGACCTGGCGTTTGCAGACGCGGGCGCGGGCCATACGAAATACACCGACCCCTGGGGGGACCCGGAGCTTCGGGAGGAGATTGCCCGGTTTTACGCCGAAGAATACGGCGTGGCGCTGGGTGAACGGGAAATTTTTGTCTCCACGGCCGGGTGCGTTGCCATGTACCTTGTTATGGAGGCCATCCTGGACCCCGGCGACGAGGTGCTCATTTTTGACCCGTACTTTTCAGCCTATGCCACACAGGTACGGCTGGGCGGCGGCGTGCCGGTGTTCGTGCCCTGCCGCGAAGCGGACGGCTGGCAGCCGGATATGGAGCGCGCTGCGCAGTATCTGACGCCGCGCACCAAGGCGCTGGTCATCAATACACCCAACAATCCCACGGGTGTGTGTTATTCCCGACCGACGCTGGAGGCGGTGGCGCGCTTTGCCCGGAAGAACGACCTGCTGGTGGTGGCGGATGATATTTACACCAGCTTTTGTTACAGCGAGCCATTTTTGCCTGTTTTGACGCTGCCGGGCATGAAAGAGCGCACGGTGGCCATCAACAGCTTCAGCAAGAATTTTGTGATGACGGGCTTCCGCGTGGGCAACATTGTAGCGCCGGAGCCCATTGCGCGGGCGGTGAAAAGCATCAACGACAGCGTGGTATATTCCGCGCCCGCGCCCTCCCAGCGCGCCGCGCTGCACGCGCTGCGCCGCCGCAAAGAGCTTGCTGCGCAGATCGTGCCGGAATTTTCCGCGCGCATGGCCTATGGCGCACAGCGCATCCGGGAGCTGCCGGGGTTCACGCTCAGCCCGGCGGGGGGCGGCATTTACCTGTTCCCCGGTGTGGGGCCGACAGGGCTTACAAGCGCCGAGGCCTGTGAGCGTATTTTGGAAGAATCCCATGTGCTGATGCTGCCCGGCTCGGCCTTCGGCGACGCGGGAGAAGGGTATCTGCGCATCGCCTGCACCGTGGGGTTGGACAAAATGGAGGAGGCCTTCGGCCGCATGGCGCAGATGCCCATGCTGCAGGGCCGTTGAGATAAAGCAAAAGCGCCCCCGCGCGGCCGTTTTTTACGGGCCGCGCGGGGGCGCTTGCAAGATGCATGAAGTACGGGCGTCAGGAAATTGGGGTTCCGCAGCCGGGACAGAACGCTACGCCGGACGGCAGGCGCTGGCCGCACAGCGGGCAGAAGACGGGGACGGCGTCGGGCGCGGCTCCCGAGCGCTCGGTGCCCGGAGGCCCGGCCGAAGCGGTGGGAACCGGGGGGGCTCCCACCGTGGTAGCCCCAAAGGGCTCGGCCGCCGGCGGCATGGCCTGCGCCGGGACGCAAGGAGCGCTTTTTTTGCGCATGTTACGGATTACCCATGCGATGAGCCCCAGACAGGCTGCCGACAGCACGCCGACCAGCACTTTGTAGAGCGGGTCGTCCCCATTTAGCCCGGCGGAAGCCGTCCGGGGAAGTGGGGCCGGGCCGGTAAAGCGCAGGCCGCCGGCGACTTTCTCAACAAAATCGTATTCCGAAGAAGTGAGCGTGTCACCGTACAGGGCAATTCCTGTTAAGTAATAGACATCGGCGCCGCGAATGGTGATGTATTGACAGGAATGCGTTGTTATGCCATCCTTGGAACCTAGAATATTGGCGCGGACAAAGCGGATGCCCTGTTCAGAGGAGTAAACGCTACAATCGTCGGCCGTAATATTATCCAGTTGTTCGTAGATGGATTCTACAAAAGCGCACAATTGCGCATCCTCGGAGTTTTCCCAATCGATCAGGCTGTTGGAAGGGAGTTGAACGCGGACAAGGGTAAACTCCAAAGGAGGTTTAAAAAGAACGGCGTCCAGATACAGATCGTTTTTATTCATGTTTTCGAGTATGGCTGCGCCATCTACGTTCAACGTTTCGAAAATGGCGTCGTCCACGGGTGTTTCGCGCGTAAGGATGAGGCTGCCGGCGGGCAGCGACAGCGTGACGGGCACGCCGGGAACCTCCACTGTGTCGTCCTCCTGCGCGTAAGCCGGCACCGCGCTGAGCACACAGAACGCCAGCGCCGCCGCAAGGGCGCGGGTGTGTTTTGCAAGACGAATCTTCATTCTTTCCGTTCCCCCTTTTTTTCATGATCGCGTGGGTTTGAGATCATTATAGCATATCGGTCGGCGGCGCCGCCCTGGCCGTTTGAAAAATTGCCGAATTGCCGGGATAAAATCTTGTTTTTTGTGTGGTTTGTATAGCGCTGCCGGGCGGATAATGCTATAATACATCTGTATATACGCTTTACGGGTTGCAGGACGCCGGACATTTTATATCCGTTTTTACCTGGATTTTGCCCGAAAAATCGAAGCAACGGGGAGGTGCTGCCCATGGAGCAGCAGGAAAACGAGCTGGAACAGGCGCGCAGAGAGATCGACGCGGTGGACGCGGAGATGGCGGCGCTGTTCTGCCGCCGTATGGACGCCGTGCGCAGGGTGGCCGCATACAAGCAGGCCCGGGGCCTGCCTGTTTTGGACGCTTCCCGGGAGGAGGCCGTCGTGGCCAAAAACTGCGCCCGGCTGCCGGACGAGGCCTACGCTGAATATTACGAGGATTTCATCCGCCACACCATGGGCCTGTCCCGCGCGTTCCAACGCGCGGTGCTGGGCATGGGGACCGTGGCCTATCAGGGCGTGGAGGGCGCGTTCAGCCACATTGCCCTCACCCGCCTGTTCCAGCATGTACGGGCGCAGGCGTATCCCACCTGGGCGGAGGTGTTCGACGCTGTGGCCGGCGGCGACGCGGCCTACGGCGTGCTGCCCTTTGAAAACAGCCATGCGGGCGACGTTTCCGAGGTGCTGGACCTATGCTATGCCCACAGGGATATCTGCGTGTGCGACGTATACGACCTGCCCGTCAGCCAGAATCTGCTGGGCGTTCCGGGCGCGCATTTGTCGGACGTGAAAAAGGCTGTGTCCCATCCGCAGGCGCTGCAGCAGTCGGCAAAGTTCATCCGCAGCCTGGGGCTGGAAACGCAGGCCTTCCAAAATACTGCCGCCGCGGCAAAAAGCGTAGCCGAGGCGGGAGATAAAAGCGTGGCGGCCATCGCTTCGCTGGAGACGGCGGCGCTGTACGGCCTTTCGGTGCTGGCGGAGAACATCAATACCAGCGAGACGAATACCACGCGCTTCATCGTCATCGGCAGGAGGATGAACGCTGCGGGCAACCGGTTCAGCCTGTTGTTCACCGTGGACCACCGGGCGGGCCGGCTGGCCCGTGTAATGCAGCTCATCGGTGCGATGGGCTTCAATCTGGAGTGCATCAAGAGCCGTCCCATGCCCAATGTGCCGTGGGAATATTATTTTTATGTGGAGGTCGTGGGCGACCTTTCGGCGGAAAAATCGAAAGAGCTGCTGGACACGCTGTCCGGCGTGTGCAGGACCGTGCGTGTGCTTGGCGTATATGACCGCCAGGCGGCACGGTAAAACAGCGGGAAAACAGTTTTCAGCCGCGCACAGCGCGGCGCAGAAAAACGCGGGTGTGAGGATATGAGTATGAAATTGACGATGCGCCTTGGCGTGCGCAGCTATGACATCATTATCAAGCAGGGCGGCCTTTCGCGCGTGGGGCAGCTGATCAACCTGAACCGCCGCGTGCTGGTGGTAAGCGACACCGGAGTTCCGGAGGCATACCTGAAAACCGTACTGGCCCAGTGCCGGGAGGGCGTGCCCGTAGTGCTGCCGCAGGGCGAGGGGACCAAGAGCCTGGAGTGCTTCGGCCAATTGCTCACCGTGATGCTGGAGCACGGCTTTACCCGCGGCGACGCGGTGCTGGCGCTTGGCGGCGGCGTTGTAGGGGACCTTGCGGGCTTTGCCGCGGCCAGCTATATGCGGGGCGTTACGTTCATCAACTGCCCCACCACGACGCTTTCGCAGATCGATTCCTCCATCGGCGGAAAAACGGCCATCAACCTGGCGGGCACCAAAAACACTGTGGGCGCTTTTTACCAGCCCAGCCTTGTGGTGGCGGACCCGGACACGTTGAAAAGCCTGCCCGAGCGCCATTTCATCAACGGCCTTGCAGAGGCCGTGAAGGCGGGGCTGATCGCGGACGAGGGCCTGTTTGAGCTGTTCGAAACAGAGGACGCCCACGAGAAGATCGAGGAGATCGTCTACCGCAGCCTGGTGATGAAGAAGAACGTGGTGGAGCGGGACGAGCGGGAGGCCGGCCTGCGCGCCACGCTGAACTTCGGCCATACGCTGGGCCACGCTATTGAAAGCGCAAACCATCTGGGCGGGCTGTACCACGGGGAATGCGTGGCGCTGGGCATGCTGCCCATGATCGAGGACGCCTCGCTGCGCCGCCGCACGCGGGCCGTGTATAAAAAGCTGGGCCTGCCGTCCCGTATCCGCTACGATGGCGATGAAATATTTGAATTTATCCGTCACGACAAAAAGACCGGGCCGGACGGCGCCATCACCGTGGTAAAGGTGCCCCGCCTGGGCGAATGCAGGCTGGACAAGGTTCCCTTGGAGGATCTGAAGGCCATCATCGGGGAGGGCGTGCGATGAGCGACACGTACGGCAAAAGCGTCACGCTCACAATCTTCGGCGAGAGCCACGGCCCCGCTGTGGGCGCCACAGTGACGGGCCTTGCGCCCGGCGTGCCCGTGGACATGGAATTCATGCGCGGGCAGATGGAAAAACGCCGCGCCAAGGGAAAAATATCCACTTCCCGCACAGAGGCGGACGCGGTGCGCGTGCTTTCGGGCGTATACAGGGGCGCGGCCACGGGTACGGCGCTGACGCTTGTGATTGAAAACACCAATACCCGCAGCGGCGATTATACAAAAACAGAGGAGCTGCTGCGCCCCGGCCACGCGGATTACACCGCCCACATGAAGTACGGCGGCCATCAGGACGCGCGGGGCGGCGGGCATTTCAGCGGGCGGCTCACGGCCCCCGTTGTGGCGGCGGGCAGCATCTTCACAAAACTGCTGCAAACAAAGGGCGTCGCCATCGCCACACATCTGGCGCAATGCGCGGGCATTGACGACGCGCCCTTTTCCGGCGACCCGGCGCGGCTGAAGGAGCAGCTGGACGCACTGAACGCCGCGGATTTTGCGGTGCTGGACCCGCTGCGCGCCCGCGCCATGACGCAGGCCATTGAGGCGGCCGCCGCCGAGGGCGATTCCGTGGGAGGGATTCTGGAAACGGTTGTCCTGGGCCTGCCCGCGGGCCTGGGCGAGCCGTTTTTCGGCAGCGTGGAAAGCACGCTGGCCGCGCTGCTGTTCAGCATTCCCGCCGTCAAGGGTGTGGAGTTCGGCCTGGGCTTCGGCTTTGCGGGGCTGACGGGCAGCAGGGCCAACGATGCGTTCCGCATGCAGGGAACCCGCGTCGTCACGGCTACCAACCACAACGGCGGCGTAAACGGCGGCATCAGCAACGGCATGCCGCTGGTGCTGCGCACGGTGGTAAAGCCTACGCCCAGCATTTACAAGGTGCAGCAGACCGTGGACTTTGCCGCAAAGCGCAATGCCACGCTGCAGATCGGCGGCCGGCACGACCCGTGCATCCTGCACCGGGCGCGTGTAGTGCAGGACAGTCTGGTGGCCTTCGGCCTGGCGGACCTGTGCGGCCAGCACTTCGGCACGGCATGGCAGGAGGGCACGGCATGGAATATGGATTGATCGGCGGGCGGCTGGGGCACAGCTATTCAAAGCCCATCCACGAGGCGCTGGCGGGCTACGATTACCGCCTGTGCCCGCTGCCTACGCCGGAAGAGGCCCACGCGTTCATGCGCGCGCGGGATTTTAAGGCGATCAACGTCACGATCCCTTATAAGGAGCTTGTGATGCCCTACTGCGACGTCATCGACGACGCGGCCCGGGCCATCGGCTCGGTGAACACCATCGTCAACAAAAACGGACGGCTGGAGGGCCACAATACCGATTTTGCGGGCTTTACCTGTCTGCTGCGGCGGAACGGCATTTCACTGCGGGGAAAAACCGTGATGCTGCTGGGTACGGGCGGCACACAGAAGACCGTGCTGGCTGTGGCAAGGGCCGAGGGGGCGGCGCAGGCCGTGCTCGTCAGCCGCCGCAGAGCCGGGAACGCCATCACCTACGAGGAGGCCGCGCGGCGCGCGGACGTGCAGGTGATCGTAAACACCAGCCCCGTGGGCATGTATCCGAACAACGGCGAATGCCTTGTGGCGCTGGAGAATTACCCACGGCTGGAAGCTGTGCTGGACGTTATTTACAATCCGTTCCGCACCGCTCTTTTGCAGCAGGCCGAAGCCCGCGGCCTGCCCGCCGTCAACGGCATGCTGATGCTGGTGGCCCAGGCGAAGTACGCGGCGGAGCATTTTCTCGGCAGGCCGCTCCCGGACGCGGAGATCGACCGCATCGACCGGGAGCTGCGCGGAAAGCTGTCCAATCTGGTCCTGGTGGGCATGCCCGGCAGCGGCAAAAGCAGCCTGGGAAAAGCCTGCGCCAAGCTGCTGGGCAAGCGCTTTGTGGATATGGACGACGTTCTGGTGGAACGCATCGGCGGGCCCATCAGCAGCATCCTTTCCCCGGGCAATGAAACGCCCTTCCGCAACCTGGAAAGCGCTGTGGCGGCGGAGCTGGGGAAGGAAAACGGCCAGGTGATCGCCACCGGCGGCGGCGCAGTGCTGCGGGCGCAGAACGTGCGCGCTCTGCGTCAGAACGGCGTGGTGGTCTACATCGACAGGCCGCTCGGGCAGCTCGCGGTGGGAGGGGCGCGGCCCCTTTCCCAAAGTGCGGAGGCGCTGGCCGCCATGCATGCGGCACGTGCGCCGCTGTACGCCGCGGCGTGCGATGCGCGTGTGGAAAACGACGGCCCCTTTGAAAGCGTGGCCGAAGCCATAAAGGAGCGTTTTTATGAAATTCTTGATCATTAACGGGCCGAACCTGAACATGCTGGGCATCCGCGAACCGGACCTGTACGGCACGCTGACCTATGACGGCCTGGTGGAATACGTTGCGGCCGAGGCGCGGCGGCTGGGCGTGGAAGCGGAGTTTTACCAGTCGAACCACGAGGGGGACCTTGTTACGGCCATTCAGCAGGCGTATGGGCGCATGGACGGCATCGTCATCAACGCCGGGGCTTATACGCATACCAGCATCGCCATTCTGGACGCGCTTAAGGCTGTGTCCGTCCCTGCCGCCGAGGTGCATATCTCCGACGTGGCAAAACGGGAGGATTTCCGTCAGGTGAGTTATCTGGGCATGGCCTGCTGCTGTAAATTCGCGGGCGAGGGCAAGCAGGGCTATGTTCACGCCATGGAAAAACTAATTGAAATAATCAGAAGCAAAAATACTTAGAGTATAAAAAATCATACAGCGTGCCGCACGGAAACGGCACGCGGCGGCGCTGGGCCGCACCTGCCGCGCGGCGCGCGGTAATCCAACAAGCAGAGGGGAAAGAAAGCAATGATCATCAGCACAAAACGGGGCACTCCGGCGGCGGAACTGGATAAGATCATCCGCGAGTTTGAGGCGAAGGGCCTGTCCGTCACCATGATCCGCGGCACGGATTACAATGTGTTCGGCCTGGTGGGCGACACGACGGTTATCGACGAAAAACAGGTGCGGGCGAACCCGTATGTGGAAAACGTGCAGCGTGTGTCCGAGCCTTACAAAAAGGCGAACCGCCTGTTTCACGAGGCGGACAGCATCATCGACGTGGGCGGCATCAAGGTGGGCGGCAGCGAAAAGATCGCCGTCATCGGCGGGCCGTGCAGCATCGAGAGCGAGGAGCAGGCCGTGCGCATTGCCCGCGAAGTGAAGGACGCGGGCGGCTGCATGCTGCGCGGCGGCGCGTACAAGCCGCGCACCTCTCCCTATGCGTTCCAGGGCCTTGGCACAGAGGGCATTTTGGCCATGGCGGCGGCGCGTAAAGCGACCGGCATGCCCATCGTCAGCGAGCTGATGAGCGAGGACAAGATCGATGAATTTGAGGAATATGTGGACCTTGTGCAGATCGGTGCGCGCAATATGCAGAACTTCCAGCTTTTGAAGGCCGTGGGCAAAATGAAAAAGCCTGTGCTGCTCAAGCGCGGGCTTGCCAATACCATCGAGGAATGGATCATGAGCGCGGAGTACATCATGGCCGGCGGCAATGAAAACGTCATTTTCTGCGAGCGCGGCATCCGCACGTTTGAAAAATACACCCGCAACACGCTGGACCTTTCGGTGGTGCCCATCCTCAAGCAGAAATCCCATCTGCCTGTCATCATCGACCCCAGCCACGCCACGGGCGACTGGCGCCTTGTGGAAAGCATGAGCCTTGCGGCCATTGCGGCCGGGGCGGACGGCCTGATCATTGAAGTGCACGACAACCCCGAAGCCGCCTGGAGCGACGGCGCCCAGAGCCTGAAGCCGGAAAAATTCCGCGCCGTGGTGGAAAAGGGACGTAAAATCGCCCAGGTCATTGGGCGGGATATGTAAACACGGAAAGCCCCCCTAAGCTCCTCAACGGCAAATAAGGGCTGGTTTTCCGCCGCGTCCTTGTCGGCCTTAAATCGGCCTCTGTTTTGCTTCGCAAAACCGGGCCCGCAGACATTGCCCCCTGCTGGAGGCAATGCGCGCGCCTTCCCGGCAGGCCTGCGCCTGCCGCGGCCCCGCGCCGGCGTAAAAAACACCGCCTCTGGAATGAAGATCTTTGCGCGGGAATGAAATTTTATCGAAGGGAGCAGGGTTCGTGGGAAAGCTGTGCGGGCTCTTTGCGCTTGGGGCAATGGCCGGCGGATTGGGTTATTTCCTTTATCTGAACGGATTTTTGGTAATAAATGCTAAGACAGCGCTGCTTTATATCGGTCCGCCCCGGTTCGGAATGAGATGGAATTTCACAAAAGCGAAATTTTCATCCTGCAGCGGAGTCGTCAAAAGGGTGATTTGCCTTCGGAAGGCGGGGCGTTATTCGTTCACCTTTTTGTCGAGCACGACAAAAGGGACGGTTTTTGTTGAAATTCAGGGCAGAGAGAGGAACGTTATTGCAACGCTGGATCGTGATAACCCGCGTACCGTTATCGAGACGGATCAAATGAAGAGATACCGTGTTGCAACCAGATTTGTTCAAGCCGATGGAGAATGTACGCTTTTCTGGAATAAGGAAGAAACGCTTTGAATTCCCGTTTTTAAACGGCCCGGAGAAAGCGTCGTGGGGTTGCTCTGCCGCATCGCCAACGACACAGCCCGAAACAGTCCCGCCGCGCCTGAGGCGCGGCGTCAGACTGTCGAAAAAGGCAAAGAAGCAAAAGAAGAGTCCGGGGAAAAGCTGGCGGTGGCAAAGCCATGCATCTTTGCGCAGCAAAGTGCAAGCCACGCGGCGAATGCCGCCAAAAAGGGGTGGCGAACCCCTTTTTCATTTAAAATAAATCCGCCCCGTGCGCGGCGGATTTTAAACAGGAGGTTTGCCCATGCGCGCGATTCTGTACCCAAGTGAGATATCCGGCCGCGTGGCCGCGCCGCCGTCCAAAAGCATGGCACACCGTGCGCTCATCTGCGCGGCGCTGGCCAAAGGCGAAAGCCGCGTGTTGAACCTTTCCGCCTCGCAGGATATCACGGCAACGCTTGCCGCCATGCGCCTGCTGGGTGCGTCCGCGGCGGATATGGACGCGCCGGAGTGCAGGCGCGGCGCCGCGGCGGCCTATGCCCATTGGAGCGGTGAGCGCACTGTCTCCGGCCCGGGCTCCCTTATCCTAAAAGGAACGGGCGGCCTGCCCTTTGCGCCGGTGTCCGGCCCGGTGGATTGCTGCGAAAGCGGCAGCACGCTGCGGTTTCTCATCCCGCTCTTTTCCCTCACGGGCGCGCCGGTACGCTTTACCGGGCGAGGGCGGCTGATGGAGCGTCCGCAGGGCGTATATGCGCGGATGTTTGCGGAGCGGGGCCTCGGCTTTGCGCAGGACGCAGACGGGATTACGGTGCGCGGCGCGCTGTCCGCCGGGGAATATACGCTGGCGGGAAACATCAGCAGCCAGTTCATCAGCGGGCTGCTGTTTGCTCTTCCGCTGCTTTCCGGCGCCAGCGTCATTCGAATCACGCCTCCGTTCGAGAGCCGCAGTTATGTGGACCTGACGCTGCGTGCGCTGGCCGATTTCGGCGTGCGGGCCGCGTTCACGGATGAAAACACCATCGCCGTGCCCGGCGGGCAGGCGTACCGCCCCTGCGCGTACACGGTGGAGGGCGATTATTCCCAGGCCGCGTTTCTGGCGGTTTTGGGCGCGGCCCGGGGCGGCGTGGCCGTCACGGGCCTGCGGGAGGATTCTCTGCAGGGCGACCGGGCCATACTGGATATCCTGGCGCGCTGCGGCGCGCGCATCATCCGGACGGACGGCGCGGCGCTGTTTGAAAAAAGCGCCTTGCGGGGGACGGAGATCGACCTTGCGGACTGTCCCGATCTGGGGCCGGTGCTGATGGTGCTGGGCGCGCTGTGCAAAGGCGAGACGGTCATCCGCAACGCCGCGCGCCTGCGCATGAAGGAAAGCGACCGTATCGCCGCCATGGAGCAGGAGCTGCGGAAAATGGGCGCGGAGCTGTTTTCCACACAGGACACCGTGACCGTGCGCGGCGGCGCGCTGCATGGAGCGGACGGTTTATACGGCCACAACGACCACCGTGTGGTGATGGCGCTGGCCGTGGCCGCGTATGCGGCGGGCGTGCCCGCCGCCATCGGCGGGGCGGAGGCGGTAAACAAGAGCTGGCCGGACTTTTTTGAAGCGGTCCGCGCGCTGGGCGGAAAGGTGGAACTGACGGATGAATAAAGAGCGCAATATCTGCATCGTGGGCCTGGGGCTCCTGGGAGGCAGCTACGCCATGGGCCTGACGGACGCCGGGTATACCGTCACGGCTGTGGATGTGCGGCCCGAGGCCATCCGTTACGCGCTGGAAAAGGGCATCATCGCCGCGGGCGCGGTGGAGGGCTTTGCGCCGCTGCTGGCCGGGGCCGATGCGGTGGTGCTGGGCCTGTATCCTCACGCGCTGGTGGATTGGCTTCGAAACAACCAGAAGCACCTCAAGCCCGGCGCGCTGCTTACGGATGTGTGCGGCGTAAAGAGCGGTGTGGTGGAGGAGATTCAGGGCTTTCTGCGCCCGGACGCGGAGTTTATTGCCAGCCATCCCATGGCGGGCAAGGAAGTGAGCGGCGTGGAGCACGCGGATTGCGCGATCTTCAAACCCGCGAATTTCATCATCGTGCCCACGGAAAAAAACACGCCCCGGGGCCTTGCCTTTGCGCGCGGCCTGGCCGAGACGCTGGGCTTTGCCCACATCGCGCAGCTCACCTGCGCCGAGCACGATAAAATGATCGGTTATGTCAGCCAGCTTACCCACGCCATCGCCGTCAGCCTGATGAACGCCAACGACAACACCCATCTGGCCGAGTACACCGGAGATTCCTTCCGGGACCTGACGCGCATCGCGAAGATCAATGAAAATTTGTGGAGTGAGCTGTTTTTCCTGAATAAGGAAAACCTGATCGCGGAGATCGACCAGTTTTCCGCCAGCCTGGAGGGGCTGAAACGTGCGCTTGTGGAAAATGACGAGACGGAATTGAAACGGCTGTTCGTGCAGTCCACTGCGCGGCGCAGGCTGTTTGATAAAAAACGGGAGGCGCGCTGAGATGAAGCTGGAGCAGATGCCGCGTTATCCGCTGCTGTGCGGCTTTACGCCGCTGCAGCGCATGGAGAATCTGGAGCAGGCGCTGGGCTGCGGCCCGCTGTACATCAAACGGGATGATCTGACGCCGCTGGGGCTGGGCGGCAACAAGACGCGCAAGCTGGAATTTCTGTTGGGAGACGCGCTGGCCGGGGGGGCGGACACGCTGGTGACCGTGGGCGGCGTGCAGACGAATCACGGCCGTCTGACGGCCGCCGCGGCAGCGAAGGCGGGCCTTGCCTGCACGCTGGTCCTGGACGGCGCGCGGCCGGAAAAGCTCTCCGGCAATCTGCTGCTGGACTGCCTGCTGGGCGCGTCGCTGGTGTACACGGACAGACGGAGCACATCGGCGGTCATAGAGGAAACGCTGGCTGCGCTGCAGGCCGCAGGCAGGGCGCCCTATTTCATCCCGGAGGGCGGCAGCAACGCCGTGGGCAGCGCCGGGTACCTTGCCATGGTGCCCGAGCTTCTGGCACAGGCGGACAGCCTGCCGGTTCCCCCCGCGCGGCTGGTGTGCACCATGGGCAGCCTGGGGACGTTCGCGGGGCTGTGGCTGGGAGCCAGAGCCTTCGGCGCGCCGTTTTCCGTCACGGGCGTGGCGGTGAACCCCACAACAGGATACACGAGGGAAAAGGCCGCGGCGCTGGTGAATGAGATGAGCGCGGCCTACGGGCTGGACATTGCCGCCGCGCCGGAGGATATGGACATCATCTACGCCGACGCGGCTCACGATTACGCAGGCCCGGGCTACAACGTACCGGACGCAAAGACGCGCGGGGCCGTGGAGCTGCTGGCCCGCACGGAAGGCATTTTTCTGGACCCGTGCTATACGGCCAAGTCCTTCCGGGGCTTTTGCGATATTGCGCGGGAGCTGGACGGCGGAGCCATATTTGTGCATACGGGCGGCACGCCCGCTCTGTGGACGCAGGAGCATCTGGACGCTTTTGCGGCGGACTACTGGAATTGAATTAAACACGGCAGAGTCATAACCACCAGCTAAGCTGGTGGCTTGAGCAGGCTCTATAAGAGCCTTTTACCGGCAGGCGTCTCAAGACGCACCGAATCCTCTTTCGTCTGCATCTCGCGCTCTGCCGCCCGTAAACGGGCAATTCGCTTTCCCGATCGCTTCACTCGACGCTTGACGCTAAAGCCTTTTTACGGGGTTCCTCCACCGGCATAGCCGGTGGTTTCCTTACTCAACAAAAGCGCCCCGGCACATGTGTGTGCCGGGGCGCTTTGTTTTGAAAGGGATCAGACCTGCGTGACTTCGCCGCCGTGCCGCGCGCGCATCCACGCTTCCAGTTCTTCGGCGGGCATGGGGCGCGCATAAACGTAACCCTGCACCAGGTCGCAGCCTATGCTGCGCAGAAAATCCACCTGTTCCGGCGCTTCAATGCCCTCGGCCACCGTCTCAATGCCCAGCTTGCGGGCAAGCTCCACGATGGACTCCACCACGTCGTGGGCGCGCTGGGAATCGTCCAGGAAAAAGCTGCGGTCCAACTTCACGGAATCCACCATGAAGGACTTGAGCAGCCCCAGCGACGAGAACCCGGCGCCGAAATCGTCCAGCGAGCAAAGGAAGCCAAGCTCATGCATGCGCCGGATGGCCTCTTTTACGTTCAGGATATCGCCGACAGTGAAAAAGATGGATTCCGTCAGCTCCAGCTCGATCAGGCCGCCGGGGATCTGGTACTGGTCCCGGATATCCGCAAACCGCTGCAGAAAATCCGTTGTCTGGAAATGCCGGCGCGAGAGGTTCACCGCGACGGGAAACACCGGCGCGCCTTGCGCCAGGCGGCCTGCAAGCATGGCGCAGACCTCCTCGAACACATACAGATCCAGCCGGCAAATGTCGCCGCTGCGCTCGAACACAGGGATAAAATCCGAAGGGTAGATAAACCCCTTCTGCGGATGCTGCCAGCGCACCAGTGCTTCGGCGCTGGCTACCTGCCCGTCCCGCAGACGGACCTTCGGCTGGTAATACACCTTGAAGTCCCGGTTTGCCAGCGAGCTGTCCAGCAGGTTGACAAGCTCCTTTTCAAGATGCATCCGCGCGGTGATGCCCGCGTCGTAGAACGCGCAGCGCCCGTTCTCCGCGGGCTTGCTTTTGCGGGCGGCGTCCGCGCGGTCCTGCATTACAGTGATATCGAGCCCTGGCTCCTGTACAAGGTAGGCGCCCGCCAGCAGCGTCAGATAATAGGGCGTCTCCCGCTGGGCGTTGAAAGCGTTGACGTCGGCGCGTATTTCCTCCAGCCGGGCAATGACGGCGTCCTCCCGGTGCTCGTGCAGGCACAGGAAAAAGTGTCCGGCCTCACCGCGCGCGGCGGCCTCGTCCGGCCGGATATGGCGTCCCAGCACCTGCATCACATGGCGCAGCGTATCGTTGCCCTCTTTGGGGCCGAAAATCTCATTGATGAGGCGGTAGTCCATCAGGTTCAGCGAAACAACGGTGAAGGCGCCAGGCTTTGCGCCATCCAGAACACGGCGGCAGGAATACTGAAAGCGCGCGTTGTTCATGCCGCCCGTCACCGGGTCCACAAAGGCGATGTGCTCCAGCTGGCGGCGGTGGCTGTAATAGATGCCGCACATAACGGCCAGGATCAGCGAAAACAGTACGATGACCGCGGTACTGAGCCGGAAGGTATGCTGGATGTATGCATCGGTATCATGGGAGATGATGTCGGCGGGCAGGATTGTGAGAAGCACCCAGTCAAACGTTTCCAATGGATCTTAGGACATGATCACGTCCACGCCGTCCGGGGTGGTAAATACGATTACTCCGCTCACATTTGCCTGCATATTGGCCTGCATCTCTCTTACGGCAGAGGCCAGCTCCGGATCCTTGTTTGCGACAAACAGGTCGTCCAGGGCGAAGAAAAAGTCCAGGTTTGTGGGAGAGATGACTACGTTGCTGTCGCGGTCAATAATACAGGAAACGCTGTTGCCGTCAAAGCCGTCGGTCGCGATCAGTGCCTGCATGTTGGCTTTGTCGCGCTCTCCGGCCAAAACGCCGAAAATGCTTCCCTCGTAGACGATGGGAACGGTATAAAGGATGCGCTGGTTTTCCAGAAAGGAAACGCCGCGTTCCCCTGCCGCGGAAGCCTCGAAGCCCGGCAGGCCGCTGAAATTATGCGTGGAAGCATCGGTGCAGATGCCCTCCCCCTCTACATCGCACAAAACAAGCTGCGTAAAACCAAGCATCTGTGCTCTCTGCTTTAAAAAATCCATGCGATGCTCAGCTCCGTCTATCCGCACAAGGCTGTCCGTTAACATTTCCAGCGTCTGCATCACATTGGCAAGCTGTGCGTCGATATTCTGAGCCATCTGGAAAGTCACATCACTCACATAGGCCTTTGTTCTACGGTCCACGGCAGTCTGCAGGCCGTTGGCGTTTACCACAGAGAAGATGCACACGGCGGCGATGAGCACCGCCAGGAATACGATCAGCAGGCCATAAAGCGAACGGCGGAGCCAATTACGGGAATTGTGCCGGACAGGCATGCTCTGACGCCCCATAATCGTGAACCCTCCTTTGGCCGCACGGCCTGAAATATACAGCAGCGGCGCAGCGCCGAATATACTATAACTGTATAATATTTCAGTCAAAAAGACAAGCAATTGGCAGCTTTTTTATATAGAAAAAGTAAAAAGCAGCACCAGCGCAGAAATAAACTGCACTGGCGCTGCAAAAATAACCAGCCGGACTCAGACGCCGGAATAGGCGGAGAAACCGCCGTCGATGGGGATGACGACGCCCGTGATGAAGGAGGCTGCCTTGTTGTTCAAAAGGAACAGCAGCGCGCCGTCCAGCTCCTCGCTTTCACCGAAGCGGCCCATCGGGGTGGCGGCAAGGATCTTGCCGGTGCGCGCCGTGGGCGTGCCGTCCGCGTTCCACAGCAGAGCGGCGTTCTGCTTGGTGGAGAAGAAGCCCGGAGCGATGGCGTTGCAGCGGATGCCCACTTTGGAGAAGTGAACGGCCAGCCACTGGGTGAAGTTGGAAATGGCGGCCTTCGCACCGGAGTACGCCGGGATCTTCGTGAGCGGAGTGTAGGCGTTCATGCTGCTGATGTTGATGATGTTGCAGCCCTCGCGGCCCACCATCTGGCGCGCGAACGCCTGCGTCGGGATCAGCGTACCCAGGAAGTTGAGGTTGAACACGAACTCCACGCCGGAAGCGTCCAGGTCAAAGAAGCTTTTGGTGTCGGCGTCGATGTCGCCCTCTTCAAAATATTCCTTATCGGTGGTGGCTCGCGGATTATTGCCGCCCGCGCCGTTCACCAGAATATCGCATTTGCCAAAGTCCTTTTCCACGGCGTCCGCCACTTCATAGCAGACGGCCTTGTCCAGCACGTTGCACTTGTAAGCCTTGGCAACGCCGCCCTCGGCGGTGATCTCATCCGCGAAGCTCTGCGCGGCTTCCTCGTTCAGGTCCAGCAGGGCGACCTTCGCGCCCGCGCGGGCCAGCGTTTTGGCAAACGCGCTGCACAGCACGCCGCCCGCGCCGGTGACAACGGCAACTTTGCCGGAAAGATCGGTATCCAGTACATTTTTGTTCATGGGAATGACGCTCCTTTCAAAATTCAAATGGCGGGCGGCATGCGGCCGCCCGGCGTTTTGGCGGAATCAGCAAAAGCTGCGGGCTTCCTGCGGCCCATTCCGCAGGCTCCAGACAACCTGCTGGCGCAGCGGGCCGCGCGGCCTGTACGCCGGTTCGGCGGGAGTGCAAGCCCCGCCGGGCCGGAAAACATCCGAAGAAGCCGCCTTATTTGCGGTCCTTCTCGCAGGCTTCAAACAAGCCGTTGATATAAGTGGCCCCAAGGGCGCGGTCAAACAGGCCGTAGCCGGGCTTGCCCGTCTCGCCCCAGATCATGCGGCCGTGGTCCGGACGGACATAACCGTCGAAGCCCGTCTCCACCAGCGCCTTAACGATCTCGTAGATATCCAGGCTGCCGCAGATGGACAGATGAGCGCGCTCCTCAAAGCTGCCGTCGTCCATGATCTTGACGTTGCGGATGTGCATGAAACCGATGCGGCCCATGGCGCTGTATTTGCGCACCATCTTGGCCACGTCGTTGGATTTGGCGCAGCCCAGGCTTCCGGTGCACAGGCACAGGCTGTTGGCGGGGCTGTCCACCAGAGCCAGGAAACGGTCCAGGTTTTCCTCGCAGGTGATGATGCGGGGCAGGCCGAAGATGGGATAGGGTGGGTCGTCCGGATGAATGGCCATCACAACGCCGCACTCCTCGGCCACGGGAATGACCTTCTTGAGGAATTTCTCAAGGTTTTTCCACAGGCCTTCCTCACCGATGGCGCCGTAGGCGTTGATGAGTTCGCGCACCTCCTCCTGGGAGTAGCTGGAATCCCAGCCGGGCAGATGGATGTCGTCCTTCAGCGGGTCAAGGCCGTTCATCTGGTCCCAGTACATCACCAGGCTGGTGGAGCCGTCCGGCGCCTTTTTGTCCAGCTGCGTGCGCGTCCAGTCGAACACGGGCATAAAATTATACGTGACGCACTTTACGCCGTACTTGGCGCAGCGGCGGATGTTTTCGCAGTACACGTCCAGCAGCTCGTCCACATTGTTGCGGCCGAGTTTAATGTCCTCGTGCACGGGGATGCTTTCGACAACATCGAACACAAGGCCGTGGGCCTCGCACTGGGCCTTCATCTTGGCCAGGCTCTCCTCGGGCCACACCTCGCCGGGCTTCACATCGTATACAGCGGAAACGATGCTGTGCATGCCCGGGATCTGCGAGATGTACTCCAGAGAAATGGGGTCGGATTCGCCATACCAGCGGAATGACATTTTCATAGAAAAAACCTCCCGTTTTGTTTTCGATACACTGGGGTGCGCAAAGCCGCAGAACGCGGCATTTTGATACTTTTAGTGTACCATACGGATTTACAATAAAAATTGTTATTATTGCTTGACGCATTGCGAAACTTGTCTTAAACTAAAAGCAAAGGACCGCTGGGGGACAGCGGCGGCACCGTCCATATGCGGTGCGGAAGGAGGGCTGCCGGTTGGCGGGCAAGGCACAGAATTTTACGCAGCGTCAGCACATGCTGCGCCCCGGATACGAGATCTTCCGCTACTGCGATTCCGAGCTGGGCGAGGTCTCGCTGCACCATCATGATTTTTACGAGATCTACCTGTTTCTGAACGGCAGCGTGGAATACAGCATCGAGAGCCGCATCTACCGCCTGCTGCCCGGCGACATCCTGCTCATCGGCCCCATGGAGCTGCACCAGCCCCGCATCGCGAAGGACCACGGCCCCTATGAGCGGATGGTGCTCTGGCTGGACAAGCGGTATCTGGAACAGCTCAGCACCCCCCAGACGAGCTTGACGCGCTGCTTTGACGCAAGCGCGCCCGGCCACACCAATCTGCTGCGCCTGCCGCCTGCCCAGCGGGCGGAGAGCCAGACGCTGATGGAACGCCTCGGGGCGGAGAGTGAGGGTGCGCAGGCCGCGGCCTATGGCAGCGATGTGGTGGCGCGGGCGTGCCTGCTGCAGCTTTTGGCCGGGCTGAACCGCTTTGCGCTGGCGGCCCCGGCCCGCCACGAGGTGGAGGACAAGGCGGGCCCTGTCGTGGCCGAGGTGCTGCACTATATCAACGAGCATTACCCGGATGAGCTGTCGTTAGACCTGCTCTCCGCAAAATTTTTTATCAGCAAATACCATCTTTCCCACGAATTCCACCGCCTGGTGGGTACCAGCGTATACCGGTACATCATCCAGAAGCGCCTTGTCATCGCAAAACAGATGCTGGCGAACGGCGTGGCGCCCACGGACGTATACGGCCATTGCGGCTTTGGGGATTACGCCAATTTTTACCGGGCGTTCAAAGCGGAATATCATATCAGCCCGAAACAGTTTCTGGGCCGGGCTGGAAATGAAAATACATTTGGAGGTTGACGCAAAATGTTTACTGTGACAAAAACCACTCAGGGCGCGTATACAGCCTATGTCCTGGCCGATACCGGCACCGGCACCACCGCCACCGTCGTGCCCGAAAAGGGCGGCATGGTGACGAGCTTCACCAAAAACGGAGATGAATATTCCTGGCTGCGGGAGCCGAACTTCTCTCAGCCGGAGCGCCCGCGCTGCGCCATGCCCGTGCTGTTTCCCATGTGCGGGCGCGCGCCGCAGGACGCGAACACCTTCGGCGGCAAAAGCTATCCTATGATCATCCACGGCATCGTCCACTCCATGCCCTGGCAGGTGGTGGAGACGGGCGAGACGGACGGCGCATCCGTCACCGTGCGCGTCACGGACAATGCCGAAACGCGGGAGAGCTATCCTTTTGCGTTCAGCGTTACCATCCGGTATGTGCTCAGGGGCGGTGAGCTGCGCTTTGAGCAGACCTATGAGAATACCGGCAGCACGGACATGCCGTTCTCCTTCGGTTTCCATCCCTATTTCCGTGTTTCCGATGTGCGCAACCTGGAGTGGGATATCAAAGCCGGCCTGACAGCCGACCCGGACACGGGCAGAGACACACCGTTTGAAGGCGTGGATTTCCCCTATGACGACGAGCAGACCACCCGCTATTATAAGGGCGTGCAGAGCCCCATGCGCTTTACAGACAAAGAGCTGGGCCACACCGTCACCGTGAAGTTTGACGGGAACTTTAAAAACGCCGTGCTGTGGAGCCAGTGCCCGCTGGGCTTCGTGTGTATGGAGCCGTGGAACGGATTCCCCGGCAGCCTTGCCACCCCGGAACACGAGACGCTGGCCCCGGGCAAAGCGCTGAGCGCCGTTATGAGTGTTGAAATTTAAGGCGATACCGTTTGCAAAGCAGCAGCCGCATGCCGGAAGTGTATTTCGGCACGCGGCTGCTGCTTTATACATCGGCGGCCCGCTGAAGAAACCGCGCCGCCGCCGTCGTTTCGTCAGCAGAACACGAAAGGGAGCGGAACGGATGGAACAAACGGGAAAATTTTCAAACGGGCGGGCGGCGCTGGGGCTTCTGGCGCTGGTGATTCTGGCGGCGGCGCAGCTGGGCGCGCAGCTTCTGGCAAGCTTGCCGCTGATGGTGGGCGCGCCGGTGTGGCTGGGCAATGTGCTGGCCGGCGTGCTGTACGCGGCGCTGGGGTTGGCGGGGCTTTTGCTGCTGTGCGGAAAGGGCCTGCGCGTGACGCCGGAGGAATGCCGCCTTGCACCGGTGCGGCTGCGCCCTGTCTGGACGGCGAGCGCGCTGCTGATGCCCGCGCTGGCGGCGGGTGCGCTGCTGTGTCAACCGGGACATTGGCAGGCCGGGGCTGCGGAGGACGCCGCGGCGGTGGCGGCGGGCGCGGTATTTTTCTTCGGCGCGGGCACGGGCATCGTCGAGGAGGCCGTGTTCCGCGGCGTTCTGATGACGGCCGTCGAGCGCCGCTGGAACAAAACGGCTGCGGTGCTCGGCCCCTCCCTGGCGTTCGCCCTGCTGCACGTCCTGGGGCGGGAGCTGAGCTTTGCGGGCGTACTGCAGCTTCTTGCGGCGGGCACTGCGGTGGGCGTGCTGTTCTCTCTGGTGGCTTATGAGAGCGGCACGGTGTGGTGCGGCGCAGCCATGCACGCCGTATGGAATATGGCAATGATCGGCGGCGTGCTGCACATCGGCCCGGAGCCCGACGGATACGCGCTGCTCAATTATGTGCTGGACTCCGCTTCTCCGCTGGTGACGGGCGGTGATTTCGGCGTGGAGGCGTCTCTTCCCGCCATTGCGGTCTATCTGGGCTTCAGCGCGCTGGCGCTGGTGCGGCTGAAGCGGAGCAAGGCGTTTGCACACACTGCGTGAACAGCGCCCGGCCCGGGCTTGCTCTTCAGCCGGGGCGTGGCTGCGGGCCAAGTGGCAAAAAAACAACCGTCCCGGCACACACTGCCGGGACGGCTCTTGGCTGTTTGTCCGGAGCGAAGGAAAACACCCGCCGCTCCGCGGGAATGCGGCGCGCCTTTATTCGGCCTGCCCGGCCAGCCTGGCCAGGTCCAGGCCTGTCACATCGCTGACAGGCACGCTGAACGCGATGCCGCGTTCGCCCGTACGGGCGAACGCCTCGTTGCAGATGGCCTTCATGATGGACTGCTTTTGGGCAGCGGCCGTCAGGATAAGCACTACGTCTTTTTCCGGCTGGATGGTGATGTGCAGGAATTTTTCGGCTTCCTCGCTGCTCAGGCCGCGCGCACGCGCCACAGTGCCGCCGCGTGCGCCCGCCGTCTTGGCCGCGGCCATCACGTCGTCCGCCATGCCGTGCTCCACCACGGAGATGATAAGCTCGAACTGGTTGTTTTCCGTCATCGGGGGAACCTCCCTTTCCACGTTGATCTCGGCGCGCACCCGGCCGCCGTCTGTTTGGCGGTTTGCCGCCGCGCTGATGCCGGAAAGCGGCACGGTAAATGCAATGCCCTTACCCGGCCGGGAAAAGCCAAGCGCCAGCGTCAGGTCCGCCAGCAGCGGCGCCACCAGAGCACCCGGCACAAGGCTGAGCACAATGTCCTTCTCCGGCTCGTCCAGCCCAAGGTAATCCATCACCTCGGCGCTGGCGGTGCCGTGCCCCAGCATCACCAGCTGCACGGCCACGTGCCGTGCCCGGCAAAGGTCCACTACGCGGTCGCCCTTGCCGCGGTCCACGATGGTCACCATGCAGCGCACGGGTGAAATGAAATCTGTCATGTTGCGTCCTCCCCGGCCGATACGCCGAATTCGATGATCTCCTCGTCCTGCACCGCGTGCACTTCGGCCGCTGCCGGCGCACGGCGCGTTTTGAACTGGTACACAAGGCCGATGATCTGGATGGTGATGAGCGGCGTCATGGCGACCATGGCCACGATGCCGAAGGCGTCTGTCAGAATATTGCCCCCCACGGCCTCGCACGCGCCCATGGCAAAGGGCAGCAGAAACGTGGCCGTCATGGGGCCGGAGGCCACGCCGCCGGAATCGAAGGCAATGGCTGTAAAGATCTTGGGCACAAGAAAGCTGAGGCCGAGCGCAAGCGCATAGCCCGGCACCAGGAACCACAGCAGAGAAACGCCCGTCAGCACGCGTACCATCGAAAGCCCCAAAGATACCGACATGCCGATGGAAAGCCCTGCCATCATCACCTTCTGCGAGATGGCGCCGCCGGTGATCTCCTCCACCTGCTTGTTCAGCACCAGCACAGCCGGCTCAGCCTTGACGATATAATAGCCGATGAGCATGCCCAGCGGCACAAGCACCCAGTTATAAGGCAGCTCGGCCAGCTGCTTTCCGATGTAGTTGCCCGCGGGCATAAAGCCCACGTTCACGCCCGTCAGGAACAGCGTCAGCCCCACCAGCGTGTACAGCATGCCCACCAGGATCTTTACCAGAGCCTTGCGGCGCAGCTTCAGGAAGAAGACCTGAAACACCACGAAAAACGCGAGGATGGGTGCCAGCGCCAGCAGGACCTCTTTCGCGTAATCCGGCAGGGCGTGGCCGAATTCCAGCCAAAGCTCCCGCGTGCTGGCAATGTCCGGAATGGACAGCGGCGTATAGCCGGCCCCTTCGGGGTTGTAGATCATGCCCAGGATGAGCACGGAAAGGATGGGCCCGATGCTGCACAGCGCCACAAGGCCGAAGCTGTCGCTCTCGGCGTTTTTGTCGCCGCGCACGGCTGTCAGGCCCAGACCCAGCGCCATGATGAACGGCACTGTAATGGGGCCCGTCGTCACGCCGCCGGAATCGAATGCCACGGCCAGGAACGCGTCGGGCACGAACACCGCCAGAGCGAATACCACAATGTAGAAGCCGATGAGCAGCCACGAAAGGTTCCATCCGAACAGGATGCGCAGGAACGACACCACCAGGAAGAACCCCACGCCGGCGGCCACCGTGAAGATGAGCACGCGGTCCGGCACCGCGGGCGTCTGGCGGGCCAGTACCTGCAGGTCCGGCTCGGCCACGGTGATGATCACGCCGATAACAAAGCAGGCTGCAACGATGAGCCACAGCCTTTTTGAGCGCGTGAGCTGTGTGCCCACCTGCTCGCCGATGGGCATCATGGCCATGTCCGCACCCAGCGTGAAAAAGCCCATGCCCAGAATGAGCAGCGCAGCCCCGGCCAGGAACAGCATCAGCGTGGAAAGCTCCATGGGCACCACCGTCATGCCCAGCGCCAGTACGATCAGGGTGATCGGGATGACCGCGCTCAGCGATTCGTGGATCTTGAGTTTCAGTTTCTTGTTCATATCTCGCCACCTTTCCATGCGTCCGGGAATAATACCATATGTATTAATATTATCATAAGGAAAGGGCGAAAGATGTTAAGAAAGTATAAAGATAATGAAACCGGTAGGAATTCCCCTTTGTTCGCGGGAGCGAAAACATAAAATCCCCCGCAGCAGGCGTCGTCCTGCATTCAGGGGATTTTATCCGTTCTATGTTTTTTACCGCATCTGGTCAAAACTGCGGCGGGCCGGATGTGAGGGCGGACCCTTATACCTCGTAATCACAGCACACGCGTTCGCAGATGACGCTGTGCACGAACTCCTTGACCTTGCAGTGGGCCGGATGGTCCGCGTATACGGCCAGCGCCGCGCGGTCCTCCAACTCAGTGTACAGCGCCACGTCGTAGCCGTTGAAGCCCACGCCTACCTCGGCGCGCAGCAGCCCGGGCACAACGCCCACCAGTGCCTCCAGCTTTTGCTTCATGATGGCACCGTTCTCCGCCACCTTGTCCTTGTCGGCCAGGTTCCACATTACGATATGTTTAACCACTTTTCATTTCTCCTTTTAGTATAATTATTGCACGCTGCCCGTGCGGCGTTTGTTTTCAACAGCATATCACGGTTTTTCTTCAATTTCAATGTCCTCCAGGCCAATATCGTTTTTGATGACGTTGCCCGGGGCGATGGAGGTCTTGCCGTATTTTCTGCGGATGGCGTCCAGGCTCTGTTCCAGCCGTTCCCGTTTTTCGTTCCGGGGACGCTCCGGCTCCAGCAGTGAGAGCTGGCGTCCCTCGCGTCCGTCCGTCAGGTTCAGCGCCGTAACCGTGAGCATGCGGATGGGCGCGTCCAGGCTCCAGTTGGCTTTTACCAGCTCCAGGGCCGCCCCGCCGATCTCTCGCGCCAGATGGGAGGGCCAGGGCAGCGGCTTCTGGCGGGAGATGCTTTTCAGGTTCGGGTTTTTGATGAGCACCTGCACGGCAGCAGCGTAAAGGCCGTGGGCGCGCAGGCGGGTGGCCACTTCGTCCGCCAGCGCATAAAGCCCGGCGCGCACGTCGGCTTCGCCCACCAGGTTGCGCTTGAACGTCAGGCCGTTTCCCACGCTTTTTATCTCCGGACGCTCGTCCGCGGTACGCACGGGAGAATTCTCCTCCCCTCTGGCGTAGGCGCCCAGCTCCGGCCCCAGCTTGCCCAGCGCCGCGCGCAGGTCCTCGTCCTTCGCCGCGGCCAGCTGCCCGATGTTCCGGACGCCCAGCCCTGCCAGTGTGTTTTGTGCCGAGCGCCCCACGTAAAGCAGCGTGTTTACGGGCAGCGGCCACACGATACGCCGGAAATTTTCCGTGTCGATGACCGTCACAGCGTCCGGCTTTTTATAATCCGACCCCAGCTTGGCAAATACCTTGTTGAAGCTGACGCCCACCGAGATGGTGAGGCCGGTCTCGGCCTTCACGGCCCGGCGGACGGCGTCGGCCACGCCGGCGGGAGAGCTGCCGAACAGCCGCCAGGTCTGCGTCATGTCCAGCCAGCTCTCGTCGATCCCGAACGGCTCTATACGGTCTGTATAACGGGCATAGATGGCGTTGACAGCACGGCTCATCTCCCGGTACTGCCCGTGGTGCGGGGGCAGCAGCTTCAGGCCGGGGCACTTGCGCAGCGCGCTCCAGACGGTTTCGGCCGTCTGGACGCCGTACCGCTTCGCGGGCTCGTTTTTCGCCAGGATGATGCCGTGGCGGTCGTCCGGGCTGCCGCATACGGCCACGGGCACGCCGCGCAGCTCCGGGTAGCGCAGAAGCTCTACCGAGGCGTAAAAGCTGTTGCAGTCGCAGTGAAAGATCACGCGCTGTTCTTCCGGCAAATCCGCCGCCCTCCTCTCAGGAACAGTAGTGGACGATTCACAGCTGGCGCCTTCGGCACGCAGCTGTCCGTTTGCGCGCCCGCCTTGCACAGGCGCAGGGCCGTGCGTCCGGCCAAAGGCGCCGGCGGCATCTTTGCGGCTGTGCCGCCCCGCCCCCGCTTGTAAATTTTCCGCTCTGCTTCACAAAAATCCCCGTCAATACACAAACCGCGGCGGCCGGAGCCGGACAGCCTGCGCCCAAGACGCGGACTGCGGTTTTTGTTTCGCGCGGCGCAAAATTTTCCCGTGCGGTCCCGCGCTCTGAATTGTGCGGCGCCGGCCCAAGTTCCTTTTGCTTATTATAACATTTTGTAGTATAATACAAAATACATAACGGCGCATCCCGCGCCGTGGAAAAAACAGGTAAAAGCCGCATTTGAAAGGAGCTTTTGACATGGACAGCAATGTGAATAAAATTCTGCAGAATATCGTGAACACCGCCACCCTGGCCGCCGACGAGGCAAAGGCCGCGGTGCACAGCGCCGGAAAGGCCGTTGCCGGAAAATATGATGAAGTGAAGATGAACATCGAGCTTGCCCGCCTGTCCGACGAGCAGGAGGACGTATTCAGCGACATTGGCCGCATGCTGTTCCTCATGCATACGGGTGCCGTTAAAGATACGGTAATGAGCGACGAGGGCGAAAAGTCCCCGCAGCAGGTCATCGACGCGCTGCTGGTCTCGGCGGAGCAGGTACAGCAGGAGATGGACGTCATCACCGACAAGCTCACCGTGTGCCGCAACGAGAAAGTCTGCCCGTGCTGCGGCCGCATCTGTGGTGAGCACGACGCGTTCTGCGCGGTGTGCGGCACGCGCCTGTCCGAGGAAGAGCCGGAGGAGGAGAAAGCGCCCGCGGCAGAGCCGGAAATACAGCCCGCAGCCGCCGACGCCCCCGCGGCGGAGCCGGAAGCAGAAGCGGAGCTGCCCGCGGAATAAGCGCGGCGGAGAAAACAAATGACGTATACGATCTACGAATTGCTGTGCTTTTTTGTCATCTACTCGGTGCTGGGCTGGTGCCTTGAGGTATGCTTCTGTACCATCAATACGGGCCAATTCGTCAACCGCGGCTTTTTGAACGGGCCGGTGTGCCCCATTTACGGCTTCGGCATGGTGATCGTGCTGGTGGCTCTGACACCGCTGGCCCACAGCCTTCCGGTGCTTTTCGTGGGCGGCGCGCTGCTCACCAGCGCGCTGGAGCTTGCGGCCGGCTGGATATTGAAAAAGGTGTTCCACACCAGCTGGTGGGATTACAGCGACGTCCCGTTCAACCTGGGAGGGTATATCTGCCTGAAGTTCAGCCTGGCCTGGGGCGTGGCCGTGGTGGCCGTTATGAAAGGCGTCCAGCCCGCGGTGACGGCACTGGTGCGCGCCGTGCCCCGCACGCTGGGCATTGTGCTGCTGTGTGCGGCAGGCGCAGCCTTTGCGTGCGACCTGGCGGTGACGGTGGCCGGCATCCTCAAGCTGAACCGCGACCTTGGGCATATTGCCGAGGTGGCGCGCCTGCTGCACGCAGGCAGCGACCGATTGGCCGAGGGCCTGGGCGACACGGCGCTGGCCGTGGACGGCAAGCTGGATGCAACAAAGCTGGACGCCGCCGCCCGCATCGACATCGCCAAAGCGGAGATCCTGGACCACCGCAACGCCGTGGCCCGCCGCCTTTTGAAGGCGTTCCCCAACATGCGCCCGGCCGAGCATGAAGCGCTGGAGCAGCTGAAAAGCTGGGTCGAGGAAAAAAATGCCGCTCTGCGCGCGCAGGCGGAAAAGGTAACCGGCAAAAAGAAGTGAAGAAGGAGCTTTATCCCACATGAAAACCACCCCGTTGAAAGGCATGAAAGACATCCTGCCGCGCGAGCAGCGCATCCGCGACTATGTGCAGGGCGAGATCTTAAAGACCTACCGCGCCGCGGGCTTCGAACGCATCTCCACGCCCATTATGGAAGACATGGAGAACCTGGACAAAAGCGACGGCGGCGACAACCTGAACCTGATCTTCAAGGTGCTCAAGCGCGGCGACAAGCTGGAAAAGGCGCTGGCCTCCGGCAGCGAAAAAGAGCTTTCCGACATGGGCCTGCGGTACGATCTGACACTGCCGCTCTCGCGATACTACGCGGCCAACCGGGAGCAGCTCCCCGCGCCGTTCAAGGTCATCCAGACAGACCGGGTGTACCGTGCCGAGCGCCCGCAGAAGGGCCGCCTGCGTGAATTCGTGCAGTGCGACATCGACATCCTGGGCGATGAAAGCCCCAATGCCGAGGTGGAGCTGATTGATGTGACGGCCCGCGCGCTGCTGGCCATCGGCTTTTCCGATTTCACCGTGCATATCAACGACCGCCGCCTGCTGCGCGGCATGCTCGAAAGCTTCGGCTTCGCGCCGCAGGCGCTGGACACCGTGTGCGTCACGTTCGACAAGCTGGATAAGGTCGGCCCGCAGGGCGTGGCGGCGGAGCTTGAGGAAAAGGCGATGCCCGCCGCGGCGGTGCAGGCGCTGGAGGCCTTTTTGGAAAAAGGCGCATTCTCGCTGGATGATGTATCCGCGCTGTGCGCGGACAAGAGCCTGGGCGGCTCGGTGCGTTATGTGTTGGATACCGTGGGCAGGCTGTCCGGCGGCCGGTATGCCGTCGAGTATACGCCTTCGCTGGTGCGCGGGCAGGGCTATTACACGGGGATGGTGTTCGAAGTAACGTGCGCCGCGTTTTCCGGCGCCGTCGCGGGCGGCGGACGCTACGACGACATGGTGGGTAAGTTCCTCGGGCAAAAGGTGCCCGCAGTGGGCTTTTCCATCGGGTTTGAGCGCATCTGCTCCATCCTGCTGGACCAAGGCTACGCGGTGCCGGACGAAAAGCCGCGCCTTGCGCTGCTGTACGGTGCGGACGCGGATTTCGCGGACGTGCTGCAAAAGGCAGAGGCGCTGCGCGGAGAATACGCGGTGACGGTGCTGGCCGCGGCCAAAAAAGTGGGCAAACAGCTGGACCGTTTGCAGCAGAGCGGCTGCGCGGCTGCGTGCTTTTATGAAAAATATCCCGAGATAAAGCCGCTCGGGGAAAACGCGTGAGCGCTGCGGCCGGGGCGGGCGACGCCCAATACCGGAAAATGACGCAGACGCCCATCCCAAGGCTCGTTGCTACGCTGGCCGTGCCCACCATCATCAGCATGCTGGTGACGGCAGTGTACAATATGGCCGACACGTTTTTTGTGGCGCAGCTGGGCACCAGCGCGGCGGGCGCCGTGGGCATCGTGTTTTCGCTGATGGCCGTCATCCAGGCCATCGGCTTCATGCTGGGTATGGGCGCGGGCAATCTTGTTTCCCGCTATCTGGGTGCGAAGGAGCAGCGGCAGGCGGACTGTGCGGCGTCCACCGCATTTTTTACGGCGTTGGCCTTCGGCCTTGGCATCACGGTGCTGGGCACGCTGTTTCTGGACCCGCTCATGCGTGTGCTGGGTGCGACGCCCACCATTCTGCCCTATGCGCGGGATTACGCGCGCTACATCCTGTTCGGCGCGCCGGTCATGTGCGCGTCCTTCGTACTCAACAACATCCTGCGGGGCGAGGGCAAGGCCATGCTGGCCATGGTGGGCATCGGCCTGGGCGGCGTGCTGAACATAGGGCTGGACCCGCTGTTCATCTATACGTTCAGGCTTGGCATCGCGGGCGCGGCCATTGCCACGCTGCTCAGCCAGTGCGTCAGCTTCGCCATTCTTCTAGCGTGCTTTCTGCGCCGCAAAAGCGCGGTGCGCCTGCACATCGGGCAGGTGTCCCGCAAGGCAGAGGTGTACGCGCGCATCATCAAAACGGGCATGCCGTCCTTCTGCCGCCAATCTCTGGCCAGTGTGGCCACGGTGCTGCTGAACGTGAACGCCGCCGTTTACGGCGACGCGGCCGTCGCGGCCATGAGCGTGGTGGGACGCATTTTCATGTTCGTGTTCTCGTTCATGCTGGGATTCGGGCAGGGCTTCCAGCCCGTTGCGGGCTACAATTTCGGTGCAAAGCGGTACGACCGGGTGCGCGGGGCCACTTATTTCACAATGCTGGTGGGCACGGTGCTGATGAGCGTGCTGGCGGCGGCCGGTTTTCTGGCCGCGCCGGGCGCGTTGGCGCTGTTCCGCCGGGACGACGCGGAGGTCATCGCCATCGGCGCGCTGGCGCTGCGGGCGCAGTGCGTGGTTCTGCCGCTGTTCGGCGTTTCTACGGTGACGAACATGCTGCTGCAGGTGACGGGGCAGTCCGGGCAGGCGACGTTCCTGTCGCTGTGCCGCCAGGGCATTTTCTTTGTGCCGTTCATTCTGCTGCTGCCGCAGCTCATAGGGCTTTTGGGCGTGCAGCTCGCCCAGCCCGCAGCCGACCTGTGTACCTTCGCGGTGACCCTTCCGTTTTTGCTTTCATTTCTGCGGCGGCTGAAGCTGTGGGAACAGGCGGAACGTGCTGTGGCGGAAAAATAAGGATATGGAAAAGCCGCGGGGATAGCCCGCGGCTTTGTTCTTTCCTATTGCTTCAGTTTCCGCGATTCTTTCGCCAAACGCATTTTGACGGTTTCCATTTTTGAAATATACCGGCTGGCGTATAAAAACGTGCCGGCCACAAATCCCCGTGCAATGCCCACAATGGTTCCATACGGCTCCGTTTCCGCAAGTTCCGCTACGTCCATCGCCGCAAAAAAAGCCATGCTGGCAAGTGCCATAACAAACATGGCACACATTCTTCTCGAAAAAACTTTCCGCTCGATATTGCTATAGTCTGCAATTTTCAACATCAATTCCTCTGCGCTGCCGTCTGTGCGCCCGCCTTTTCTTTCTCCATCCAATATCTCGCTGACTTCGACCTTATAGTATTTTGCAAGCTCGATCAACAGGTCGAAATCCGGCATGGTCGTGCCGTTTTCCCAACGGGAAATACTCCGGTTGGAGACGCCCCGCGTCTCAGCAAGCTCCGCCTGCGTGATAGCTTTTTCATTTCGCAGCGTTTTTAAAAAATGACCTGTTTTTGTTGATTCATAGTCCCTGTCTCCTTTCGCTCCCTAAGAATATCGTTTTCACCCGAAAAAGTACAGGTCACAGGCCGAGAGTTGTGGGACGGCAAATGCAAAACGGTGGATCTGTCCGCCTACAGATTCGCCGTTTTCACATCATTGTTTAAAAAACTCATGCGGTAAATTTTATGGCGGCCCTGCTTCATGCGGTATAAGCCCACAGGTTTTTGATCTGCGGCTCCAAACGGCTGTACTCCCACAGGGATGCGCTGCGGGCGGGACTGTTGGGGTCTACGACGCACAGCAGCCCGTCCTGCGTGCCGGTCAGCACGATAAAATGTCCCGCCGTGGTAAAATCGCCGGGGCGCATGCTGCAAATGATGGGCTGCCCTGCTTCCAGCGCGCCGAACACGGCGGCTTCCGTGAGTGAAAGCTCCTGCGCGTACAGGCCAAAGTGCTCGCATCCGCTGCGCATCAGCTCCCAGCTGGTGCCGTCCGCGCCGGCATACCCCTGGCGCTGCGCCCATGCGGCGATGGCTGCGGGTGTGAGAGAAGCGTCCCCCGTCAGGCCGCAGGCCACCACCGAGAGCGCTGTCGGCCCGCAGCCCGTGATGGCGAGGATACTGCCTCCGTAAGGCGTGCAGCCCCAGCGCGCGTCCCATTGCAGCAGCGTGGGGAAGCTGCCGCGCACGGCCTCCTCCACCCTGGCGGGCGGCGCGGCGTCTATAAGGCTGGGATACGCCAGCACAAAGCCAAGCGCTTCCTCATTGCGGGCCAGCAGTGCGGCCACGTCGGCGGGCCAGCGGGAGGGCTCGTCCAGCATGGGCTGCACCTCGGGGTGCGCCGCGGCCAGCGTCTCGATGGCCAAGCGCGTCTGGGCGTCCCATTCGCCGCCCAGGCTCACAGATGCGGACGCGCCGCCCGTTCCCGCGCCGCTGTAAGGTGTGGCGGAAACCAGCGCGGGCCAGACCCGAGCCAGCAGCACCACCCCGGCGCACAGGCAGAGCACACCGCAGCAGCGCGCAAAAAAGCGCCGCGCGCAGTGCTTTCGCGCCCGTTTGCGGCGGCGTGCCCGGGCAGGGCGGCGGGGCGCGTCGTCATAGTGCAGATAACATGCAAGATCATTTTCAAAACGTTCGTTCACGGGAAACCATCCTCTCTGTGAGCCTATTATAGAGAACAAATCTTAAAATAGGCTCGAGCAGAGCTTACAAGTTTCTTAAGGCAACACCGCACAATTCACGGCTGAAGCCTTAAGCGTCGCCTCGCTTGCAG